>OJFV01000006.1_pt1 | contig 292244 bp, 255 predicted proteins | sample 1594391 | NCBI WGS metagenome assembly OJFV01 (sample SAMN05416856, study PRJEB24817) | seawater metagenome | isolation source: Sea water | place: Canada:Atlantic | collected 2013-11 | reverse complement strand
CACAGTTCTCACCAGCACGACCTTCGTCAAGAAGCTTACGGAACATTTCAACACCCGTACAAGTAGATTTTTGAGTATCACGGATACCAACAACTTCTACTTCTTCACCAACTTTGATGATACCGCGCTCAACACGACCTGTTACAACAGTACCACGACCAGCAATTGAGAATACATCTTCGATAGGCATGATGAATGCTCCGTCGATTGCACGCTCTGGCTCTGGAATGTAGCTATCTAATTCATTAGCAAGCTCAATTACTTTCGCTTCCCATTTTTCTTCGCCTTGAAGTGCGCCTAAAGCTGAACCTTGAATTACTGGTAAGTCATCACCTGGGAATTCGTATTCGCTAAGAAGTTCACGGATTTCCATTTCTACTAATTCTAATAACTCTTCGTCATCAACAACATCACATTTGTTCATGAATACGATGATGTATGGAACACCAACTTGACGAGATAATAAGATATGCTCACGTGTTTGTGGCATAGGACCATCTGTAGCAGCAACTACTAAGATAGCACCATCCATTTGTGCTGCACCAGTGATCATGTTTTTGATGTAATCAGCATGGCCTGGACAATCTACGTGTGCGTAGTGACGAGTTTCTGTATCGTATTCGATGTGAGAAGTATTGATTGTAATACCACGCTCACGCTCTTCTGGAGCATTATCGATTTGTGCGAAATCTTTAACTTCACCACCGTGTACTTTTGTAAGTACAGCAGAGATTGCAGCTGTTAATGTAGTTTTACCGTGATCTACGTGTCCGATAGTACCAACGTTTACGTGTGGTTTCGAACGTTCAAATTTTTCTTTAGCCATTTTAAAATACCTCAGGGTAGATTAACAAAAATTAAGGATTAGGTTATTTTAGTATGAGGAAGAATATCTTTAGAAAATGGTGCTGATAGGCAGATTCGAACTGCCGACCTCACCCTTACCAAGGGTGCGCTCTACCAACTGAGCCATATCAGCATTTCATTTTAAAGATGGAGCGGACGGCGAGAATCGAACTCGCAGCTTTAGCTTGGAAGGCTAAGGTATTACCACTATACGACGTCCGCGTATTCTTTCAAATACTTAATAAAAATGGTGGAGGGAGGTGGATTCGAACCACCGAAGGCTGAGCCGTCAGATTTACAGTCTGATCCCTTTGGCCACTCGGGAACCCCTCCAAATTTTTATAACTCTTAATACATTATATGTAAAAGAGTATTAATGGTGCCGACTGCCGGAATCGAACTGGCGACCTACTGATTACAAGTCAGTTGCTCTACCAACTGAGCTAAGTCGGCACTACATTAAGTGGTGCGAATTCTAGAGTAATGTTTTCATGCATGCAACAGGAAAATGAAAAAAAAACCATGTTTTTATTTGTTTGATGGTTTTTTATTCATATTCCCGATTTTATTGCGCGTAAAACACTTTGTTAACTTGCTTGGAAGCAGCTTAAGCCGTGAAATAACAGCTCAGGGATTAATTCACAACTATCAGGTATAAAATTTGCTATTTGCTCACCATTGCCACCGGTTACTATCACTTTATCAAGTATTAGTAGTTCATTAGCCTGAACAATTGCCTCTTTCACTGAGCCAATAGTCATCGCCCAAACGCCATAATTTAAACATTCAGAGCTATTAACACCAAACGATACACTCACAGTCTTGATTGGCTCAGCGATAATTTTTCGAGTATTATTTAGTAAACTATCAAACATGGTTTGTACACCTGGCATGATCCAACCACCACGATGCTCGCCATCTGCCGCAATTAAATCAACGGTTGTTGCGGTGCCCGCATCAATAATAAGTACATTTTGATTTGGATAAAGCTGGTGTGCTGCTACCAAAGCCAACCATCGGTCAACTCCTAAGCGAGTAGGCTGTTGATAACTAGAGGAAATACCGAAGGCTTGTTTTTGACTATGCACCTGTAAAAACTTGATATTTTGCTGTGACGCCCAGGACTCTATTTTGGTTAGTATTTCGTTGCCTTGTACGTTTGCAACAATTACGCTGCCAACGTTAGAAAATACATTACAGGCAAGCTCTTCTGTAAATTCATGATAATCACGGTAAGTCACATCACTAAACAACTGGGCCGTGTTTTCTCGCTGTAATACGTATTTTATTTGAGTATTACCAATATCAACAAGTAACCTCATAACCCACCTCGTAAACTCACTTCCCCACCATAAACTGGACTAACTTTGCCATTAACTTCCAATAATAATGCACCTTGGGCATTAATACCACGGCAAATACCACGCGTAACTTTGTCTCCGGTAATTAAAGATACTGCCTTATTGAAGTAAACGTCATGTTCATGCCATTGGGCAACCATAGTATTGATGCCTGTTTCACTATGTACTTCGAGCCGTTTTATTAATGCACTGATAATACTCGCTGCTAGAATATTTCTATCAATTTCTACACCAATAGCACTTGATAAATCAGTCCATGGCTGGTCGACAAGTTCGGCACTTTTAGCTGGCATATTGATATTTAAGCCAACACCAATGACACAGTGGCAAGGCTCCATCGCTTGACCTTCAAGATCAATTAATATGCCTGCGAGTTTTACACCTTTGAAATAAATGTCATTTGGCCACTTTAATTCAACATCAGTTTTATAAAGCGTTTTTATAGCATCGCTTACCGCCAACGCGGCAACAACACTCAAGCCCATGGCTGAAGACATGCCTTGTTCTAACGACCAGTACATTGACATATATATGTGCGAACCAAATGGAGAAATCCATTGTCGACCTCTACGCCCTCGACCCGCACTTTGATACTCAGCAATACACACTTGTCCTGGGGTATTCTGATTTGGTAAACGGCGCATTAAATAACTATTAGTGGAATCTATAACATTGTGCACTTCAACTTTAGCGACAATATTACTCGACTCTATATGGGAAACTATTTTCTCTTCACTTAACAATTCAATGGGCTCGGCCAAACGATAGCCCTTGCCTGTAACACTAAAAATATCAAAACCCATATCTTGCAATGCAGCGATGTGTTTAGAGATAGCGGCGCGACTCACCCCTAGTTCATCACCTAGCGCCTGACCCGATAAAAATTCACCCTTCACCAGTTTTTGAATCAATGTCTCTCTTATAGCTTTCATTAACTATTCCCTGCACTTACATTATCAACTTCACCTTGATGACCAATAAAGCGGACTTCGGTTACTAGCTCAATACCAAATTGCATTTTCACTTCCTTTTGAATATGTTGTGCTAATTTTACAATATCTTGCCCTGTCGATTCGCCATAGTTGATTAATACTAGTGCTTGTTTTTCATGTACACCGACATCACCTTGCCTATACCCTTTTAAGCCAGCTTGTTCTATCAACCAACCGGCTGCCAATTTTACTTCACCATTATTTTGTGGATAAAAGGGTATTTCAGGGTATTGGCTCTTCAATAGACCAAAGCGGGCATTTGTCACAAGAGGATTTTTGAAGAAACTCCCCGCATTTGCTAACACTTTTGGATCAGGTAATTTACTTTGGCGCAACTCGATAACTTTCAGCATTATATCTTGAGCTGAAACGGGTGAATTTAAACTATTCAAACCTTGGTAGCTTATGACTGGTTGCCAATTTTTAGGGAATTTAAAATGTACGTGGGTGATAACTCCCGCACCTTTTAGCCTTTGTTTGAAAATACTTTCTCGATAAGAGAATTTACATTGAGCTTGGCTATATTCGATCAATTCTTGCTTGTTAAAATCAAACCAAGAAACACGGTCAATAAAATCACCGACTTCTACACCGTAAGCACCAATATTTTGCACTGGAGCCGCACCGACACTACCAGGTATTAGCGCAAGGTTTTCAATACCATACATTTCATTTTTAACACAAAATTCCACGAATTCATGCCAATTTTCAGCACATGCTACTTTGACATAAAAATTACTATCGTCCTCATTAACTTCAACGCCTTTGAAGCAAGGTTTTACAATGGTCGGAGCTTCATCTTCACAGAAAAGTGTATTACTGCCCTCTCCTAGAACATAAAAACTACTTAAATGTTTAGTAGCAATTTCAGTTAATTCGGCAATATTTGATGGGAATAGTATCTGTGGAGTAATAGCTTGAATATTAAAGCTATTCAATGTTTTTAATGAGAAGTGGTTGCGTATTTTCATAACAAAGGAATTAGAAGATTTTTACTATTGTACGCAATAATGCCAACTGCATAAACCGTAACAACTATTATTAACCGCGTTTTCTTGCCGCCAGCTTAATAATATTACTACGATTGTTATAATATTTATTTTGATATTTATCGGTATCGATATTTTCACTGTGGTTAATAACAACACCTTCTATTGGTGCATTAACTTGTTTTAACATGCGTAAACCGGAAGAGATTTGATCTCTTTTAGTTTTATTCCCGTGTACAACGTACAAAACGCTTTCAACTAGCTTAGATATAATAACCGCATCACTAACAGCATTAACCGGCGGTGTTTCAATTATTATACGGTCGTAGAAGTTACCAAACACTTTAATCAACATATTGAAACGTTTCATTGATAAAAAAGCTAATGGGTTTGCTGGCGAAATCCCCGAGGTTAAAATATCTAATTTGACATTTTTGTCTCGAATAATACATTCGTTAATTTGGTGAGTTTTTGCTAATAAATTTGAAAGCCCTGGACGATGTTGGTTCAAATTCATATTTTTAGCTATTGTGGGATGACGCATATCCGCTTCAATCAATAACACTTTTTCCATTTCACTAAATGAACGAGCAAGATGCAGTGCAACCGTAGACTTACCTTCATTTGGTACCGACGATGTTATCGCTATAACTTTCGGCGGCGTTTTCTCATTGTTAAATAGTAGTGCGGTACGTAATGTTCGAATTGATTCAGTAAAACGGTTATCAGAAATGTAAGCGTCTTCTTTTTTATCACTTGAACTAGCTTTAATTTTAGGTAAAACAGCCAAAATTGGCGCTTCATTAAAGTTATCCAATTTACGGCGAGAATTTAGCGTGTCCATCAATAATTCGCGCATAATAATAATAATTGAGATAAATGCTAACGCTAAAACAAAACTGATAATGACCGCTAAAGATTTTTTTGGTGCGAATGGCGATTTAGGGATTTCAGCTTTATCAATAAAGCGAACATAAAAGTTAGCTTTATAGTTCCCCATTGCATCCGCTTCTTTTAAACGTACCAAGTAGTTATTATAAAGCTCTTTATTGGTTTCAACTTCTCGATTAAGCTGCGAAAATTTATTTTGCAAACGGCTTAAACGTATATAATCTTTCTTCGCTTCTATTAATCGTTGTTCTGTGGCGTTAACTTTCTCTACTGCGTTGTAATAATCTTTCTCAACAGATGAAACAATAGCTAAAATCTTTGATTGAATGCGATTACTCAATGAATCTAACTCTGATTGAGCGGCAATTCTTTTAGGGTGTTTAGGCCCATAACGTTGAGATAGCTCATTAAGTTTACGCTCAACTTTTTCTTCATTGCGTTTTAATAAGACAAATGCCGATTGACTATTTACTTCCTGCATTTGTATTAATTTCTCAGCATCTAAACGATTTTTTTGAATTTCTTGATACGTAACACCTAAATCATCTTTCAATTTAGCTGCTTTTAATGCTTCTGAAGTTAACTCTGATAACTGCCCACCAACTAAGCCAACAATACCCTGAATATCAACTATCCCTTCTTTTTCACGGTATTCTTGTAATGATTGCTCTGAAAGTTCAAGCTTTTTACCTAACTCTTCAAGTTGATCAACTAACCATTGAGAGGTAGTTTCTTTTGACGCACTATGTATTTCGTCTTGATATTGCAGATAAGTAATGCCAACTTGGTTAGCCACTTTTTGAGATAACTTAGGCGAATATGAAGTAAAAGTAATTTTAACCAATTCAGTGCCTGAAATTGGGCTTATGTTAAGTCGACTTAGAAAACCTGCAACAATTTCACGTACCGATGGTTCATGCTCACGTTGTCCAATCTTAGTAAAAAATGAAATTTTATTATTATATTTACCATCATTAAACTCACTATGCTGCACAAGGTTTAATTGCGATATGACTCGTTCAGCAAACTTTCGTGAACGTAACAATTCGTATTGAGTTTGAATTTGCTCTTTACTGGCATTGGATTCATTAAAGGCATCATCAATTGATAGAGTATTGGCAGGCTTATTATTACCTATTTGTAATATTGCCGTTGCTTTGTAAGAAGGTTTAAGTAAAGAAATATAAAAAGCGACTAAGAAAGAAATAAGTAAAGTAAAGAAAATGATTTTCCAGCGTCGAGCCCAAAGCGGCGTTAAAATTTCTTTTAACGCAACTTCGTCATTAACAAAGGTAAGGTTTTCATTATCTGTTGTGTTCAAAAAAAACTTTGCTCTATCTCAATAATATCGTCAGGCAAAATCGAACTCGCAACATTTACTGAAAATGTCTGCTTTACTCCATCAATAACTCGAGTAACTTTCCAGTCCGATTTTGACGCTCTCGCTGCTAAACCACCCGCTATTGCGATGGCTTTATCCAGTGTTAAATCTTCCTGAAAGGGGTAACCGCCGGGGCGCTTTACTTGTCCGTGAATAAAAAATGGTCTGTATATCACAATCGAAACAGCTACTTGCGGATCAATAAGATAATCACCACGTAAACCATCTGCAATTTTCTTCTCAAGCGCTTTACTCGATAGGCCAAGTACCTGAATATCATCTAAAAATGGGAATGAAACCATTCCCGATTTATCTATTTTTACTCGGGTTGTTAAATCTGCTTCACCGTAAACGACTATTTCTACTTGATCTCCGGCACCTAAACTATAATCACTTGCCGCTGTTTGACCACAAAATAGCAACAGTAAAAATATCAATAAATTCAAAAATCGCATACTTTTCACCCAACTGAGTTACAAATAGTAACATCTTCTATTAGTTAAATACTAATTTTACTTACTAATTGCTAATTCTACTTAGTTTTTAATACCCCAAATATAGTACGCATTACCTATAAGAATTTGAATATTAATAGTTAAGTACGATTGATAATGTGATAAATATCACTTAACCAATAACCTTAAAATTTAGGCGGTTATTAAGGAGCTAGCTACAAATGAATTGTCATACCCAAGGTTAGACTATTATATTGATAGTCAATATCAGCATAATTTGCATCTAATGACTTATGTTGGTAGCGAAGATGATAGTTAACTCTTTCACTACGTTGATAATTTAGCACAATTTTTGATGAGAGATAGTTCTCATCTTGCTGGCTTTCGGGCGTAATAAAGCGATCACGATTTAGACTAACAGCAACAAAAACATTAAAGCTATCGGTAAAGGCATGGGCAATATCAACTTGGTAGTTCTCTGCTAAACGATAACTATTTGTCAACCGGTTACTTTCATCAAACTTACGATTAGATACCGCATGTACCGTGGTAAAATCAGACGGACGCCAAGTGTAATCAAATCGCCATTTGAACGCATCATCATCTGCAGCACTGTTGTTTTCAAACTCAAGGTTCTGGTAACCGACAAGAAAGCTTAACTCACTTATAACTGTCGTTTGCCATTTTACACCGACTAAACCAGTTAAACTGTCGCGATTAGAAAGAGTAGCATTTGGAAATTCAATCATTTGATAACCAACATCAAAGGCCAAATAAGTCTTCCCAGAAAGCAAGTAGTCAAAACTCGACTTTATATGGGTTACTTCGCTATCTAGTTGATTGGTCAATGCTCTTCGCGTGGTAAATTCACTTTCATTATAATTAACTTCAACGTTTAACTTGCCTTGCGAATCATCGTTTCCGTATTCAAACCCAACTCCGGCACCTTTAATTGCTTTTTTGTCACCCTCAGTTAATGCATTCGCCTCACCTAACGATAAACCGGTACCTCGATAAGCATATTGATTCTGCCATAGCCCTGACATATAAAGACGTTGATTTTGTGCAAACTTATACTGGTAAGTTGGTTTCAGGGTGAAGTCGGTATGGTTATCATCGTCGAAGTCTTGAAAGATAAATGAATCTATTGTCCCATCAATATTAAAGACAGATTGATTATTTTTAACTTCTAAGTCGAGCGCTGAGGAAAGATTATAGAATGCAGTACCTTGCTCATTTCGAGTTTGATATAAAAAATTATCGATATAGCCAGCATCAGCAGATAGCTTAAAATCTAGTTTTTTTTCAGATTCAGCAAATACCTGCGAGCTTAGACAGCCGCACGCCACCAATAAAGACGTCAATAGAAAAGAATTATTACCTGAATACAGAGGAAGCTTCATAGCCAACATTTGCCTATTATTCTTATAATTAGAGATATACTAACTACCAGTATGCACAAAAAAGGATTTCTTTAAAATCCTTTGTTATATATTTGTTATAAGTAATTTTTGACTTAAATAAAAAAGAAGCTATTTGTTACCAAGTAACTCCTCTCAATTTGTATAAATTGTTATTACTACTATTGAAACTAGATGTTTTTCGTAAACGCTTTAGACTTTCGCTGTATGTTATACATTTTCTGCTTGCCTTCTGGCAGGTTCTCAATGGCTTGTTCAGTGTAGCCTTGCTCAATAAACCAATGAGCACTGACCGTAGTGAGCACAAATATTGACGAAAGTTTTTGTCTTTTTGCGGCTTGCTCTAAAGCATTAATTAAACGAATACCTCGGTTGCCGCCACGATAATCAGGGTGAATAACTAAACAAGCGATTTCGCCAGTATTAGCTTCAGCGTATGGGTACAAAGCGGCACAGGCGATAATCACATCTTCTTTTTTAATCACGGTGAAGCGATCAATTTCAACTTCCAGTAATTCTCGCGAACGCTTTACTAACACACCTTCTTCTTCAAGTGGCGCAATTAACTCTAAAATACCGCCAACATCATCAATATTAGCGGCAGATAATTGCTCCTGGTGATCTTTGGCAATCAAAGTGCCAGCACCATCTCGAGTGAATAACTCTTGTAGTAAGGCACTATCACTGGCGTAACTGACACAATGGCAACGCTCAACCCCTTGTTTAGCACTTTGAATTATCGCCTGCAGTAATAACTGACCAACATAGTCCCCCTGCTCATTAAGCAAACTGGTAACTGTAGCGACACCACAGCTTCGGATCAATTCACCTTGCTGATCAAGTAAGCCTGACTGTTTTGTTAAGGCGATTAACTTATCAGCTTTTAGGGCAATCGCGGTTTTTGCTGCTACATCTTCTAATGCTAAGTTAAATACCTCACCTGTTGATGAATAGCCAACAGGAGACAACAAGACAATAGAGCCAAAATCTAATTGGGTTTTTATCCCTTCATCATCAATACGGCGCACACGACCGGTATGTTTAAAGTCAATGCCATCACGAACACCGATTGGCTTGGCAATAACAAAATTACCGGTACTAACGCGAATTTGCGCGCCATGCATCGGCGAGTTTACCAAGCTCATGGTTAGTAGTGCTTCAATATGAATACGTAATGAGCCTGTGGCATCTTTTACCGTTAGCAAAGTTTCCGCATCAGTAATGCGTAAATTTTGCTCAATTTGCGGAGTAATGCCTTGCGCTTTCAAGCGTTTTTCCACTTGCGGGCGAGCGCCATGAATTAGCACCAACTTAACTCCAAGACTTCTAAGCAAAGCAATATCGTGAATGATGTTGGCAAAGTTAGCATGTTCAACCGCATCACCGCCAAACATCAGCACAAAGGTTTTACCTCTATGAGCATTAATGTAAGGCGCGGCGTTTCTAAACCACTTAACGTTATTTTCGTTACTGTTCATATTATCTAACTACTACTTACTCTATAAATCATTTTCATGTTGAACTGAATACGCTCAGCGTTGAACAATATATTCCATTGCCACTTCATCGGCAGGGTCTTTATTTGGACTCGGTTCACTGTCTTCAATAATATTTTCTGCTAACGAGCTTTTCTCAATAACGTTGAAGCCTAACTTAACAAAATACTGCGGAATATAAGTCAATACAATAATTTGCTGAAGCTCCATTTGATGAGCGAACTCAAGCAGATATTGCACAAGCGCTTCACCTTGTCCTTGTTTATGAGCACTTTCTTCAATCACAATTGAACGAATTTCTGCCAAGCTTGTTTGATAAATATAAAGTGACGCTGAGCCAACCACTTTGCCGTCAATTTCGGCAACAACAAAGTTTTGAATATCGTGAATAATATTGTCACGTGTTCGAGGCAGTATTTCGCCTTTTTCAGCCCAAAAAGCCGTTAACTGATAAATGCTATCAACATCTGACATTTTGGCTCGACGTACCGACATTGCCGCTGCTTTTTGTGCATTTAAACGCTGTTTAACTTGTTTTAATGCCACTTGAGTTTGTTGTTTACCTGGCGCACCAACAACATTCTCATTCAGAATTTCACTTTCACCTGACTGAATACTCGCTAACGCCTGCTCAACTTGACCACGTGATGTGCCGCCAAGTGCTTCTCGTTTATCCAATGTCGATTCAATTGATAGATGTTGATAAACATCTTGGCCAATTTTGTCGCTGTACTCTTGTAATTGCGTTAGTGTTAAATCTTCTAACGGTAAACCTTTATCAATAGCCGCAAGCACGACTTCACCAACAATGTGATGCGCTTCCCTAAATGGAATATCTTTACTGACCAGATAATCGGCTAATTCCGTGGCATTCGAATACCCTTGCTGCGCAGCAGCCAAAGTGCGTGAACGATTTACCTTCAAGCCATCAGCTACCAATACCGCCATTTCCATACATTCTTGCCAGGTATCTAAGGCATCAAAAAGACCTTCTTTGTCTTCTTGCATATCTTTGTTGTAAGCAAGAGCTAGAGCTTTCATGGTGGTTAGCATGCCAGTAAGCGAGCCAAAAACACGCCCGGCTTTACCCCGAATTAATTCACAAGCATCAGGGTTTTTCTTTTGTGGCATTAATGAAGAACCTGAGCTAACTAAATCGCTCATTTCAACAAAGCCTGCTTCACCCGAATTATAAAAAATTAAATCTTCGGCAAAACGAGATAAATGCATCATAGAAATACTCGCCGATGCCAGTAATTCAATCACGTGATCTCTATCCGATACCGCATCTAAACTATTTAGTGTTGCGGTTCTAAAGCCCAAATTCTGTGCCAAATGATTTCTATCAATTGGGTAAGCGGTACCCGCTAAAGCGCCTGAGCCTAAAGGTGAAACATCTAAACGATACAAGGCATCTTTTAAACGACCAATATCACGGTTAAACATTTCAACATAGGCTAAACACCAGTGACCAAAGGTAATAGGTTGAGCGCGTTGTAAATGGGTATAACCCGGCAATACCGTATCTTTTTCACGCTCTGCCAAATTCATCATGGCTTGCTGTAAATTCACTAAGGCAAATAACAATTCGCCGCCAGTCTCTTTACACCAAAGTTTTAAGTCTGTCGCGACTTGGTCGTTACGACTGCGGCCTGTGTGAAGTTTTTTACCTAAATCACCGGTTTTTTCGATTAGTGCAATTTCAACCCAACTGTGAATATCTTCAGCATCAGAGCCTAATATTTGCTGTGGGTTTTCTTCAACAGAAACTTTTAACTCATTTAATGCCGCCGTTAATTCAAGCAGCTCATTATCATTAATGATGCCAACCGAGTGTATTGCACCCGCCCAGACAATTGAGCCAACAATATCTTGCACTGCCATGCGGTAATCAACAGGTAGTGAATCGTTGAATTTTTTAAACTGTAAACTTGGTTGCCCTTTAAAACGCCCGCCCCATAAAGCCATGACTAATTCTCCTTCTTGTCTGACTGTGAGAGCGCAGTAATTCTGCTTGAAAGACTGAACAAACGAATAAAGCCTTCCGCATGCTTTTGGTCGTAAACATCATCAGCACCAAATGTGGCAAACTCTTCCGAGTACAAACTATTTGGTGAACGACGTTGAATAACCTGCGCCATACCTTTGTATAGCTTAACAACCACATCACCGGTTACTTTTTCAGCAAAAGATGCCGCAGATGCTAATTGTGCTTTAGCAAGTGGCGTAAACCAACGGCCATCGTAAATGACATGAGAGAACTCAAGCCCCACTGATTCACGATATTTTAATGATTCCTTATCAAGAATTAATGTCTCTAAGCCTTTATAAGCTGCCATTAATACTGTGCCGCCAGGGGTTTCATAACAACCACGTGACTTCATGCCGACTAAACGGTTTTCAACAATATCAATACGACCAACACCATGTGCAGCGGCTTTATCGTTAAGGTACATTAACGCTTCATAAGCACCTGCACCGTCAGAAGAAAAATCTTTACCATCAATAGCGACTAACTCACCTTCAACAAAACTTAGCTGCACTTTTTCAGCAACATCAGGAGCATCCATTGGATCAACGGTCATGGTCCACACTTCTTTTGAAGGTTCGCACCATGGGTCTTCTAGCTCACCACCTTCGTGAGAAATATGCCACGCGTTAGCGTCACGGCTATAAATTTTGGTTAATGACGCTGAACATGGCACATTACGCTCAGCCAAGTAATCTAATAAATCTTCACGAGATACCATGTCCCATTCACGCCATGGCGCAATAACCGTTAGCTCTGGCGCTAATGCGGCAAAACAAGACTCAAAACGTACTTGGTCGTTTCCTTTACCAGTACAACCATGACAAACAGCATCAGCACCGACTTTCAGCGCAATTTCAATATGCGCTTTAGCAATAATTGGTCGTGCCATTGAGGTACCAAGTAAGTACTGGCCTTCATAAACCGCACCCGTTTTTAAAATAGGGTAAATATAGTCTTTAACGTATTCTTCTTTAAGGTCAGCAACGTAGCATTCTGATGCGCCTGAAGCGATGGCCTTTTCTTTAATACCTTCTAGCTCTTCTTCACCTTGGCCAACATCAGCACAAAATGCGATAACCTCACAATTGTCATAATTTTCTTTTAACCATGGAATGATTGCTGAAGTGTCTAATCCACCTGAATATGCCAATACTACTTTTTTAATGTTTTTCTTTGCCGCTAAAGCCATGATTTATTCCTTAACAAAATTCTTTAATTTACTTAACGATAAATGGTTATCGCTAAATTGATAATAGTTTCTAAAATGTGTGTATTTTCCTAACTAAATGCTTTCTAGTCGCCTAAAAGCGTCACTAAAACAGCATTCTGCGCCCACATACGATTTTCTGCTGATTGAAAAACCACTGACATTTCGCTGTCGAATAATTCAGTGGTAATTTCTTCTTCAAGGTGAGCCGGCTGACAGTGCATAACAATGCTAGCGCCTGATTTTGCCATTAATTCATGATTAACTTGGTAAGCAGAAAATGTTGCTAATATTGCCGCCTTTTTACTTGGGTCTTCATCACCCATTGATACCCAAGTATCAGTATAGATAGCATCTTGCTGACCGATAGCATTAATATCTGTGGTGAAGGTAAATGCCGAACCACTGTTTTTAGCTAACACTTGAGTTTTCGTTAACATATCATCGCTTGGGCCATGTGCTGGTGGGCAAACCAAGGTAAAATCAACACCTAGCGTTGTTGCCATTAACATTAATGAATTTGAGACATTGTTAGCATCGCCAACATAAGCCAATTTCACTTGTGAAAGATCTGAGAAGTTTTCAGCTAAAGTAACAAAATCAGCTAGTGCCTGACATGGATGATACAAATCACATAAGGCATTAATTACCGGCACACTGGCGTGTTGAGCTAAACCTTCTATCGAGCTGTTTTCGAAAACACGCGCAACAATGGCGTCAGCGTAACAAGAAAGATTTTTTGCGTAATCACTAACCCGTTCACGTTCGCCCAACTTGCCATTTTGCTGGCCTAAATACAGCGCGTGCCCGCCTAATTTACTAATCCCCATGTCAAAACTAACATGCGTTCTTAATGAAGGTTTTTCGAAAATCATCGCCACTGATTTTCCAGCCAAGGCTTGACTGTATTTTTCAGGCTGCTTCTTAATCTCGATTGCTAAGGTAATTAGGACTAATATTTGTTGCTTGTTTAACTGATCATCAGCGAGAAAGTGCTGTAAGTTATTTAATGAGTTCATGGTTTTTCCTGTGCGAAATTTAGTTTACAAAGTAATATTTAACAGCCGTTAGGCTGTATGCGGGTGCCAATATTGCCACCGTTTAGCAAATCAACGATTTGCTCTGGCGATTGCCAACTGGCAACCGTGATACTTCGTCGTAACTTATTCGCAGCGTGTAAAGCCGCATTTACTTTTGCTGTCATACCACCAGCAATCACACCTGCTTGGATCAATTCTTCCGCTTGTTTGTTATTCAACGTGGCTAAGTATTCACCATTCGCATCTTTAACACCGTTAACATCCGTTAGCAGTAGTAATTCAGCATTCAGTAATTGGCAAATAGCAACAGCAGCATCGTCAGCATTCACATTGACTAACTCACCATTACTTAAGGCGCCGATAGAGGAAACAATAGGTAAGAAGTTGGCTTTCAATAAGGTATCTAGCAAAGCGCTGTTATAAGGTTTAGGCTCACCAACTTGCCCTAATTGCAATGGACTTAACTGGCATTTGACCATCTCACCATCGGTGAGTGATAAGCCCACAGCCGATAGATTTAAGCTTGCAGCACTCGCTACAATCGCTTTATTAACGCTGCCAGCAAGTGCACCACTAATAATCGGCATTTGTGCTTTAGGCGTAATACGTAAACCTTGTTTTTTCTCAGTGCTAAAGCCCGCTTGTGCCAGCATTTCATCAACCACACAACCACCACCATGTACGAGCACGACGGGTTGATTTTTTAAGTTAGAAATTACTGTTAGCAAAGCATTTAATGCCACCACTTTACCTTGGTTGTAACCATCTAAAATAGCACCACCAATTTTTATTACCATTGGCTTTTTCATAAGCTACCACCTTGAGCGAGCAAACTATATTCACTCGGTAAGCCTAAACTGATGTTGGCACACTGCACCGCTTGTGAAGCCGCACCTTTTAATAAATTATCAATGGCACAACTCACCACAACCACGTGTTTTTCTTCATCAACTTGCCAATGAATGTCGGCAAACGAGGTGTAAGCTACGTTGTCAATTTTTGGCCAAGCACTGACCAATCTTACTAAGGGTTTATTTTGATATGCTTGGGTAAATGCATTATCAATTTGCTCCGCGCTAACATCTGCTTTTAATTGCAAGGTAATCGTAACTAGCAAGCCACGTTTATAAGGTGCTAAATGGGGATTAAAGATAACATCAGCATTGGCTTCCTGACTAATTTCAGGTTGATGTCTATGCTGAAGAATATTGTAGGGAGTTAAGCTGACTTCATAAAAGCTAGTCGCTAGCGCAGCTTTTCTACCCGCACCACTAACACCACTAACGCCATTAACGACAATTAATGAATTTTCTAGTTGCAGGTGATTACTGGTTATCGGTTTTAGCGCTAATAAACTCGCGGTTGGATAACAGCCTGGAACCGCAATTAAGTCACTATTAGCAATTTCTTCTGCTTGCCATTCTGCCAAGCCATATTGTGCTTGTTGTAGTGCCGTTAATGATTGATGTTCAAAACCGTAGTGAATTGGGTATTGCTTTGCGTCTTTTAAACGAAAGCCACCTGAGAGATCAAACACCTTAATATTGGCATCGATAAATGCTTGTGCCCATTGAGCACTATATTCATGAGGTGTCGCAAAAAATACCGCATCAACACCGTGGTTGTCGATATTGATATGTTGGTCAAACCATTGTTGGGAAAAAGAATGCAGGGGTACTTCACATATCCCCTGCCAGCGAGCATGTAATTCCGCAAAAGTTTTACCACTAGAATCACTATTTTCTGATACCAACAAATGTTGCAGAAAAATTTTATCATGTTGCGTCAATAAGCCAATTAACTCAGCTCCGACATAACCACTTGCACCTATAACTACGACGTTCATTTACTTACCATACTTTATAACTAATACGTTGATGACGATTAGAATTTACGTTTAACGTAATTATTAATACGGTAAATTTGCAATTCTATTCAACTTTTTCTATTTATTTTAAGGATATAAACAGCAATTATTGTTACATATCGTTAAAATAAAACCTTACAAGGCCTATTATTAATACTATCTTCGTCGGCTAGTTGAGTACATTACAAACTTTTTCATAGTGTGCTTTAATTAGGCTATTTACATTGTGTGGCTAAAGTATCATCATATAGCTACTTATGCAACTATTTAGCATAAATACCCATAATTATTTTTAGGTTCTTATTTCAATGCAAAAACTCAACAAAAGTTTACCCAATTTCTCTCAGGCGTTTAGTCAGTTAATTGCCCTGCCTAGTATCAGTTCATCACAAGCAAGTTGGGATCAGAGTAACCAGAGCGTGATTAATCTTTTAGCGGCATGGTTTGAAACCTTAGGCTTCGACATCACTATTCAAGTGGTGCCAAACACCACAGGTAAATACAATTTATTAGCAAAATTAGGCTCCGGCGATGGCGGACTGCTACTAGCTGGCCATAGTGATACTGTACCTTTTGATGAAAATCGTTGGTTATCTGATCCAATGAAAGTTACCGATAAAGACAACAAGTTATTTGGCTTAGGTAGTTGCGATATGAAAGGGTTCTTCGCCTTCATTCTACAAGCTTGTCAGCAAATTGATTTATCCTCGCTTAAAAAGCCGCTGTATGTTTTAGCGACCGCCGATGAAGAAACAACCATGGCTGGCGCACGGTTTTTTGCCAACAGTGAATTAATAAAACCTGAGGTTGCCATTATTGGTGAGCCAACTAACTTAGTCCCTGTTGTTATGCATAAGGGTCATATGTCACATAAAATTACCATTAAAGGACAAGCTGGCCATTCCAGTAAGCCAGCCAATGGTGTCAACGCAATCGAAGTCATGCATCAGGTGATCAGCCAATTGTTTAAGCTAAAAGAACTGTTAGCACAAAGCTATAACAACGACGCTTTTGATGTACAAACACCTACGCTAAACTTAGGCGCTATTCATGGTGGCGACAATGCCAATAGAATTTGTGGCCATTGTGAGTTAGACCTTGATATGCGCTCATTACCAGGAATGAAAGATGACGAGCTAGTCGCTTGGCTAGCAGAAATATTAGCGCCAATTGCTGAAAAATATCCGGGTAGGTTGAGCATTGCAGAGCTTGATCCAAGCTCACCGAGTTTTCAGCAAAATTGCGATAGTGAATTAGTGATTACTGCTGAGAAATTTTCCGGTCATCAATGCTGCGCAGTGAACTACGCAACTGAAGCGCCGTTTGTGCAACAACTAGGCTGTCAAACCATAGTAATGGGACCTGGCTCCATCGATCAAGCACACCAACCCAACGAGTATTTAGCGCATAGTGAAATAGCAAAAACTGAGCAACTACTCATTGGGCTTATTCAACATTATTGTTTTTAACTGACTGTATTCATTATTGCTGGAGGTTGGATATAACTAGGCAATAATGAATACTACTGCGATCGATTCCACAGTTTCTGATGGTTTTTTGTCGAAAAATATTCCGTAGGCTGCCAGCACCTAGGCAGTAAATCTAAACTTTGTCTTTCTTGATAGTTTGACGATAATAACTCAAGAATTTCATTCAGTCTTTCTTTACTTATTCGAGAGAATTTTTTCGCGGTTTCAACATAATACAAATTACTGTTTTTTATGACCGTAACATCATGCCCATGACCAATAAAGGCTAAGTTCCTCGTGGCAGAGCGACAAACTGGCTCTGTTGGATTTTCGGGGTAAAGCTGTGTAACGACACCATATTCATAACGTACATTACCGTCAATATCACTTGGAATAAACGTAATACCATAACCTTGCGGAAAAGCGCCTGTAATCTTATAAAGCAGATCAACAACATCTTTTCGACAAATGCCCCGTTCCGCATTTTGATATAGTGCCTGATATACCTTAGGTAACAACTTGTAGTTATAGCTTTCTTTGGTTGAAAGTACGATGGAAGCATATATTTGCGGCACTTTTAGTAAATTGCCTAAGCCCTGTTTTGGTTGTACGCTACTTTTTAATAAGTGTTTAATAAAAAGTAATTTATTCGCTTCAACCTGATTAAAGTTATCTCTTTCAGCCTTTGAGTTACCTAAATACATGGGGGCGCCAATACCCTCAATTAAATACTTCACAGTTTCACGATAATTGATTTGCAATAATGCCTTACGCTCTTCTACTTTCAGAGTGCGAAAATGATCATTTTCGCCATTTCCACCCAAAATTATGTTTTGCGCGTCAGGGTGGTAAGTGCCAATATCTTGCAGAATTGCCGCCATTAATAATGGTATTTTCACACGCTCAACAAAACGTTGATAAACGTCATTATTTTCTGTGGCAAGGTTTTCGTATTTCAATGAATCTGCTTGCTGTAATATCTGATCGATATAACTATTAGGTAATAATTTTTTTAAGCATAATTGGTCAAGTAATCGTAACGTCAAAATACCTTTGTATAAAGGCTTATTCACTTCATTTGTTAACGCAACTTTTTGACCTTCGGTAGGTGAAATTAGCTGTATAGTGCCAAGGAGTTTGGCAGATTTACGGTTGGTCTCATCAAAGCTTTCGGCTTCAGATAACTCTAAAATCTCTAAGCATATTGCATGTAAATGTTGAAATCTTTCATGGCGCTCAAAAGCAAGTTCTCGATAATACTCTTTTTGATCACGTTCAAGTTTAGCTATTCTAACTGCTGATTTATCATCAGATTTAGCTTTCTGTGTTGCAATATTACGCGCTAAGTCGTCCAATTTAAGCTGGGTAAAGTCCCGCAAATCATAATAAGCAATTGCTCGCTCTAATACTGAGTCTTTTAACGGGCTACTGCCATAAATTTTGTTAAGCAATGCTTTCACTTGCCCAGTAAAATTGGTATCACCTTTTGAATATGTCGACATGTGTTCCGTTATTTATACCTATCATTAGTTGCCATCTCACTGCCCAAAAAAACTTAGTTGTAGCGAATAAGAATGTGACGAAGGCAGTTTGTGGTGTCCTTAAATTCTATAGCATCACTATAATCATTATAACGATAAGCGCCAACCTATAATTTGTAATTGAAATAGAAAATTAGTGACACTTGCTTCAGACTATTCATTAGAACATACTCATTAAATGCCTTGTTTGATATACAATTATAAAATCGATATTTTTACTAAGGATGATTATGAGCTCACAGAATTTTAAAGAGACATTTAAAAGTGTAGGGGCAGCCTTTTTTGGTGTGCAAAGTGATAAAAATCGTGAAAGAGACTTTACTCAAGGCAAGTTTAGTTATTTTATCGTTGCTGGTTTAATTGCAGTGATACTTTTTATCGCTGCATTAATAACGATTGTTTCTTTGGTAATGCCAAGCTAACCATATTAAAAATAACTTAATATAGAACCAGTAGTTCAGACACTTTATTGCGCTTATTAGCCTTTTGGCTAATCGTTCTAGACACTTCTATTGAACGCTGCTTTTTCGCATGCTCATATATTTTACGTGTCCAAATTGTATCGTGATTACTGATCAGTACCGATATATTGCGCTTATTTGTCACTTCTTCAGCAGCATTTGCTAAGTCAGCTTGCTCATCTAAACCAAAACCATTTCCCGAATAACTGGTAAAACTAGCGGTTTTACTTAATGGTACATAGGGCGGATCGCAATAAATAACATCGCCAGATTTAGCATGGGCAAATGTTTGACGATAGCCATCACAAATAAATACGGCTTTGCTCGCTTTCTCGGCGAAGAAGTTTAATTCAGCTTCAGGGAAATATGGGCGTTTATATTTACCAAATGGCACATTGTATCCACCCGATTTATTATACCGGCACAAGCCATTATAGCCATGGCGATTCATATAGAGAAAAATAAGAGAACGAAAATACGGATCGGTACTGGCATTGAATTCTTTACGAAATTGGTAATAACGTTCAGATTGATTATTTTCAGGTGAAAACAATCGGCGTGCGTCTGCAATAAATTTATCAGGTGTACGCTGAAGAATACGATACAAATTAATTAAATCTTGATTGATATCGCTGAGTAAGTACTCATCATAATCACTATTTAAAAATACAGAGCCGGCACCAACAAAAGGTTCAACAAGACGATTGCCTTTAGGTAACATGGTATTAATTACATCGCTTAGAGCGTATTTACCGCCTGCCCACTTTAAAAAAGCTCGATGTTTTTTCTTCATGATACCCACAAACCTAAAAATTCAACATCAGACACTTAGCATCTGAAAAGTAAGCGGGGATTGTATCCTGATTTAATCTTTATTGGGAGTCTTGAAATGCATTGATTTCGCGTTTTACTAGCTTGAGAGACTTAATCCAAGGTTGACGAGCAATAATTGACTCAGGCAAGGCTAATAATGCTTGTTTAGCCGAAATTTTGTCAGCATAAATAGAGCTCGTGATGACAAAATTAGTATTGCTATTAAGTAAGCGCTGATAGACGTGAGAGTTAATTTTGGCCAAACTCATCATATAGTCATTAGCTAGCTCAATATCATCAAAAGCAGCAATTTGAATAACAAAACCAGAATTTTGCGATAAGTAGTAATTAGCTGCTAACTTTATTGAAGTTTCTTTAAGTAATGCAGCATCTGTTGCACTAGTTGAACTTACAGTGGTTTGTTGTTCTTGAACTATATCTACTGTTATTTCAGAGTCATTGTTAGTAGAGCTTTTGTTCCGTGCTGGCAACGATGTCATGGCAAGCATAATATCATTGGGCGTTGCGGGCGCGGGATCAGCTGTTAATTGCACTGCGTTCTTTTGCGTTTTATCTACTAATAATGAACTATAGATATCACTAGGGTTAGCCACTGCAATGTTAATATCAACTTCCTTATTCAATACGGTATGTTGAGGCTCAGTAAGTGCAGCATTTAAAGTAGTTTCATCGTTTTTTTGTACTTTTGGTAGCGGAGTAAAGTTAAAACTATCTTGCTGTAATAACATAATAACAGCCGCGGCTAAGCCAAATAATAATACAAATGCTGAAAGTAACCATTTGTTCAATTTAATGCTATACCACTTAACTTTTGGTCGTTGGAAAATAGTTGAATTAGCGGAAATTAATTGACCAGACTGTGCTGAGAGCATGGTCAGTTTATTATGAAATAAGTTTTTGTTCGCTTGTATTTTAATGCCTGCTTGCAAGGAACCAAACATGATCACATTAATCACCAAATTGGCTTTTTTGGCAATCGCTGTAAGTTGCGAAACTTCATGTAGAATTTGTAATGATAAATGCTGGCTATTGTCTAAAACAATACTGATAGCTTGCTGAGGTTTTTTGGCTAAATTAATGATGCTAACGGCTAATGAAACCTCAGGATCGAATAATTCCCCAGCTGATAATTGCTCAATAATACGACAGCGAACTTGAATATCACTGAATTGATTTGATAAAGAAATATATGCTGCATTATGCTGCTCGGGAATTGTCGCGATGAACTGGTTAGTAATTTGAGCACTTTGCTCTACACTTTCATCAATTACCAATATCGCTTGTTTAGAAAAACGAAGGATATAATCGATACGCGCATTAGCACTAATTTTAGTTACACTGGTGTTATCATCGGATAAACCAATACTATTCATTAACGCAGACATACTTCACCTATTCTGATTTAAATTACAGAATTTGTTGAAGTAATTCCTCAGTGACATCATCGTTAATTTCAGATTGACCAATAGCTGTCGGAAGAATAAAGCGTAGCTTACCAGCTAAATTCTTTTTATCACGACGCATATGACAAATAAATTCTTCAAAACCCATATTTTCTGGCGCGACTAACGGTAAGTCAAACGCAGAAAGCAGCGCTTCAATACGACGAAGATCTGACACTTCAAGCAAATTCATTGCGACTGCCAGTTTAGCAGCAAGTACCATGCCAGTAGAAACGGCTTCGCCATGCAACCATTTACCATAGCCTTGGTCTGCTTCAATGGCATGACCAAAGGTGTGTCCCAAATTCAATAACGCACGCACGCCTGCTTCAGTTTCATCAGCAGCTACTATATCCGCTTTGCACTGACAGCAGCGTTCAATCATATACGCTAGGGTTTCGTTACTGCCATTCTTAATGCCATCAATATTTTGTTCTAGCCAAGTAAAAAATTGACTGTCACCTAAAATGCCATATTTAATGACTTCCGCAATACCAGCGTTAAGCTCTCGAACAGGCAAGGTTGATAAAGTAGATATATCAATAATCACAGCTTTAGGTTGATAGAATGCACCAATCATATTCTTGCCTAAAGGGTGATTAACCGCAGTTTTACCACCAACCGAGGAGTCTACTTGCGATAAAACCGTCGTAGGGACTTGAATAAAATCAATACCGCGTTGATAGCATGCAGCAGAAAAGCCTGTTATATCGCCGACAACGCCCCCGCCAAGTGCAAGCAAGGTTGTATCTCTGCCGTGATTACCGGCTAACAAATGAGACATTATTCGCTCAAAATTAGCTAAGCTTTTTTCCGCTTCACCATCAGGAAGAATAATCTCATCAACTTCAAAATCTACAAGGCTATTTTTTATTACATCTGCATATAGTGGGGATACTGTATCATTTGAGATGATACAAACACGTTTACTGCGGATGTGAGAAGACAGCAGATCACTATTTGATAATAGTCCGCTGTCTATGTAGATTGGATAACTACGTATGCCAAGCTCAACCTGAAGTGTGGTCATGATGTTGCCGTTTAAAAGTCCAAGCGTTCTACTATTTTACTAGCGACAACTTTAGCGCTCTGGTCATCCGTTTGCACGATAACATCGGCAATTTCTTCATATAACGGATTACGTTCAACAGCTAAGTTTTCAAGTACTGTTCTTGGTTCTTCTTCAGTTTGTAGAAGAGGACGACGTCTATCTCTTTGGGTACGAGCAACTTGCTTATCGATTGTAGTTTCAAGATAAACAACAATTCCACGCGCTGATAAGCGATTGCGAACTTGGCTGCTGATCACAGATCCACCACCTGTAGCTAAAACAATTCCTTGCCTTTCACTCAAGTCTTCAATTACTGACTCTTCTCTTTTACGAAAGCCTTCTTCGCCTTCAAGATCAAAAACCCACGCGATATCTGCACCAGTACGACGTTCGATTTCATGATCTGAATCGAAAAACTCTAGATGTAGCTTATCCGCCAATTCTCTACCAATGGTGCTTTTGCCTGCGCCCATAGGGCCCACAAGGAAAATGTTACGTTTTTCTGCCATTAGATTAATTAATACTCGTTTTATTTATTACGTGAACAGGTAAGAGGGAACCCCCCTCGAAAATTTTAAGGGCGCAATTATCGCAATTGTTGGGTACAAATTGCAAGCATGTAAGATGAAAACACTCATCTTACATGCAAATTAACTTAAAATCGCTCGGTAACTATCCGTGGAGTCACGAAAATTAGTAGCTCTTTTTTCTCATTAAAGTTATTACTATTTCTAAACATCCAACCAAAGTAAGGAATATCACCTAAAACGGGAACCTTAGTGACTGAATTAATAATTTGTTGCTGGTAAATACCACCAAGTACAATTGTTTCACCATTATTAACCAATACTTGTGTTCCAATTCTTTGGGTATCAATTGCTGGTGCGCTACCATTTGTAACACTAGATACAGTATCTTGTGTTACCACCAAATCTAAAATAATACGATCATCTGGAGTAATATGCGGTGTAACCGTTAAACTTAATACCGCTTTCTTAAACTGCACCGATGTAGCACCACTAGAAGCTGCTTCTTGGTATGGAATTTCAACACCTTGCTCTATATAAGCTTCTTTTTGGTTTGCCGTCGTAATACGTGGACTAGCAATTATTTCACCTTTGTTTTCTTTTTCCATCGCACTTAGCTCAAGATCAAGAATAGTACCATCTGCTAATCGTGCGACTTGAAAAGCAATACTGCCTGCCGGTGTAGCTGCCGGTAAGTTAACATTTAATCGGTCACTTAACGATGGTACAGTGCCATTGCCAGCAGTATTAGCTCCTTCTAAAGAACCTGAAGTTGAAGACTCTCCATCAGTATCAGTAACACCCCAGCGAATACCTAACTCTTCATTAATGTTATCTTTCACTGTCACCATACGCGCTTCAATAATCACTTGGCGCACTGGGATATCAAGCACTGAAACCATACGTTTAATGTCCTCAATACTATTAGCAGTATCACGAATTAATAATGTATTGGTTCGTTCATCAACACTGACGCTGCCGCGATCGGTCAATATACTATTATCTTCACTTTTAATTAAAGCAGCAAACTCGGCCGCTACAGCGTAGTTGACTTGGACATATTCTGAGTATAACGGCGCAAGTTCTTCAACTTGTTGTAACGCTTGTAAATCGCGAGCTTCACGAGCAGCTAATTCATCACTTGGTGCGACCATTAAGATATTGCCTTCCATGCGTTTATCTAAGCCTTTAACTCTTAAAATAATGTCTAACGCTTGATCCCAAGGAACACCATCAAGTCTTAAAGTAATATTACCTGCAACAGTATCACTAGTGACTAAATTAAAACCATTGTAATCAGCGATAATTTGCAAAACTGTACGTACAGAAATATCTTGAAAGTTTAATGAGATAGCGCGACCGGTAAAGTCTTCTTCTTTATCAAGATAGCCAACTTCTTTTTCTTTAGTAAATATCGTTAATGAAAATACATCATTTAATTGCTGGTGCTTAAATTCAAATGGACCACTGATATCAACTACTAAGCGTGCATTACGCCCTTCTTTAAACGTTTCAACACCAGTTACGAGTGTACCGAAATCAGTAACATCTAATTTATAAATATAATCTTCTGGAATTTCTGTATTGTGGAATTCAATGTAAAGTTTGCCAAGTTTATCACTAACATCAACAGCAACCTTGCTATCAAGAAGCTTAACGACAAGTTGTGCTTCATTTTGCTGACCACGTTTAAAATCAATATTTTCAACTTGGTTGATAAAACCACGTCCCAAAGGAATCAGTTGAGTAACAGCATTATTCACTTGACCAGTATTCAATGTTAAAGTGAATTTATTGTTGTTTTGATTAACATCAAATATAGATAACTGAGTTAAGTTAACTGTCGCAACCACTTTACCGGCCAATTTTTGTACGGTAATATTTTTAACACTGGCATGTTCAACTAAAGTTGTTTCAATTTCAGCGTTATATTGTTCAGCATCAAAGGTAATTTTTACCTGCGCAGGCTCTACTGAAGTAGATACCTGTGGTTGAATTACAATATCTTCGGATAGCTCAAAAACCAGCTCTATTTCGCTGTTTTGAATCGTATTATAAGAAATTCCAGTTAACTCACTTGCCCACGTAAAAGTAGATAATAAGCTTAAAAAGATAGTTGTGATTAACTTCATTTTTTTACAATGTGTCATAATATTTTTAATTTTCACTTTATTAAATTGCAACATTACTTCCCTTGCCCCTCTGCACTTGTCTCGGTCATGGCAACGACAGTTTCACGTTCCACCCAGCACCCAGCACCATCTGGGATTAATTCTAATACTTTCACATTATCCTGACTTACCGCAGTAATTTTCCCATGATACAAACCTACATAACTGCCAACAGCAATTCGATGTAAAGTTTTATCTGATGCTTCAACTAACGCCCAGGTAACCCCTAATTCCCCCAATGTGCCACGCATCACTAAATCGCTTAATGAAAATTTTTCTAATGGTTGTTTTCGTCGACGAGGGTCAGGGCTTAAACAACCCGACATTTGCTGAATTTTCTCTTGTATAGCTTCAGGTTTTGGCGCATCAAAAGGACTTCTCAATGCTTGAGTAGAGTACTCAAAGTGATCAAAAACTGTAACCGTCGGCATAGGGGCAATTGAATTACTAACATTTGCTTGAACATTAGCAATATGTACTTTCAAGTCGCTAGTATCATTAAAACAACCTGTTAAAAACAACGCAGTGAGTAAAGCTAATTTTTTCATTATTCTGTAGCCTCTCGATAGCGATAAGTTTTAGCTTGCAATTTCAACTTCAATTCGCCTGAACTTGCAGATTTTAGGTTAATGTCAAAGTTATGCAGTGTCACAATTCTTGGCAGACCAGCAATCTGGCTAACAAATTTACCAAAATCGTGATATGTCCCTACCACTTCAATATCAATAGGTAACTCAATATAAATTTCTTGTTCAATTTCTGGTTGCCAGTTAAGTTTGACAAAATCAAGCCCTGTAGTTGTACCCACAAAAGTTATATCGTCAAGTAAACCAGGAGTTTCATGACTTTCCGGCAAACTTTTTAATTGATTAGCGAACATTGATTCAGCTTCAACCATTTGTTGTTCAAAGAGCTCTAAATTAGCGGCAACGTGATATTTGGCTTCATATTGTTGTTTAAGTGTTAACTCTTCTGCGGTAACCCTCTTTAAACTATCAAGTTGATTACTAATCATTAATGCGTAACCAAGCCCTAAGACCAAAACGACGGTAAATATTGATAATAAAATTTTTGCAGCTTTTGGCCATTGAGCAATATTATCGAGCTCTAAGCCACTAAATTGCTCCATAAATTCTGTTGAATCAAAACTCATTATGACGCTCCTTGTGCTGCAGAGCTATTAGTCAAACCTTTAATACGAATGCGCATTTTGAAATCACTTAACAACTTACTTCTAGCATCATTAGAAGTAATTGATTCAAGTACAGCATCGTCAAATAAGGCTGAACGCTCGATTTCTCGAATCATATTGGCTAAATGATTATTCGATTCACTTTTACCGGTAATTTTTAAACTATTATCTTGTTTTTCTAGACGAATTAAATAAATACCTGTAGGGACAATTTTTGCTATTTCATCCAAGACTTTAGTACCAACATTACGACTACGTTGTAATTGCTCTACAACGCTAATACGCTTTTCAAGCTCTTTTTTCTTTTCATTCAGTGATTTTATTTTTGCTATGCGCAAATCCAACACTTGAATTTCATTCTTCAAAAACTGGTTACGGTCATTCTGACCATCAACACGCATTTGATAAAATTGATTTACGATGAATACCACGGCAAAAGCGCTTAATGCGACAGCAGTCAACGCGGTGAAAAACGCTCGCTGTTTAGCTTTTTCAGCTTCTTCTCGCCATGGTAATAAATTTATATATGCCAAGGGACAAAACTCCTTAATGCTAAGCCTGAGGCCACCATAAAGCGTGGTGCTGTATGAATCAGCTCTTCTTTATTAATATTATCTGAGATTTCCATGCCAGCAAATGGGTTTGCAATGACCGTATGAATTCCAAGTTCTTCAGTGAGTAATTGCTCAACCCCTTCGACTAAGGCACTACCACCAGAGATGATAAGGTAGTCTATTTTTTCTTTACCGCTAGCGGTTAAAAACATTTGAATAGCACGACGAATTTGTTGTACCAAAATAGTATGAAAGGGAGCTAATACCTCAAAGGTATAATTGGGTGCTAAATCATTTGTAAGCTTTGCCATTTCAGCTTCTTCAAATGACTTATTATAATAAGAAACAATTGAACGGGTGTATTGTTCGCCACCAAATAATTGGTCACGGCTATAAATATGATTTCCTGACTCACTGACAGATAATAAAGTCATGGTGGCACCTAAATCAACCGTTGCAATAATTTTATCTGCGGCATCACCAGGTAGCTGCGCTAAGGTTAAATCATATCCTCGACTAATAGCATAAGACTCAACATCTATCACTTTAGCTTCAAATCCACCAGCTTCTAACGCAGCAGCCCTCGCTTCAACTGACTCAGTACGCGCAGCACTGAGTAAAACATTAATTTTACTCGGATCAGATTCATTAATATCGAGTGATTCAAAATCTAAGCTAACTTCATCAAGAGGGTAAGGAATCAAGCTGTCAGCTTCAATTTCAATTTGACTGGCTAATTCCTGCTCACTTAATGCCACGTCCATATAGATGATTTTAGTGATAACTGTTTGACCTGATACCGCAGCAGCGGCTTGGTTAACCGACGAAGATATTTTCTTTCGTATTTTCGCAACAACTTTACCAACAGCATCAATATCTTGAATTTCTCTGTCAACAATCGCCCCTCGGGGCATTGGTTCAATAGCGATAGCCTCGAGAATATATCCGTTATCATTTTGATTCAATAAAACAGCTTTAACAGAGTGTGATCCGATGTCGATCCCAACCATTAAAGAGGCTTTCTTTTTCCATAAACTACTTAACATAGAATCCTACTAGATCATTTTATTATAATAATTTTGAGTATAAAATTCGTATAAATACATTTATTACATGCTTTTACAAGATATACTAGTACTATTACACCAATTTTATAACTTTTATTGAGCATTTTTTTGTGTTTTCTATAAAAAAACTATTAAAAGCAGCATCTGTATTGATATTTATCGGAATTTTGGCTTTAGCTGGAATTTATTTGTCAATGCGTTCAAATTTACCCAGTGTGGACTCACTACGTGATTTACAGTGGCAAACCCCGATGCAGATATTTAGTGCAGACGGTAAACTCATTTCACAGTTTGGTGAAAAAAAACGTATACCACTTACGTTAGAAGAAATGCCACAGCAATTAATCAACGCCGTGCTTGCAACAGAAGATGATCGCTTTTATTTGCATTTTGGCGTAGACCCGATTGGCATGGCACGCGCAGTTATCGGGCAACTCACCGGACAAAATAAAGGTGGTGCCAGTACGATTACCATGCAGGTTGCACGAAACTTTTTCCTTACGCGTGAACAGACCTACGTACGCAAAATACGTGAAATTTTTATCTCATTTCATATTGAAAGCCTTTTGAGCAAAGATGAGATCCTTGCGCTTTATATGAACAAGATCTCACTCGGTCATCGTTCTTTCGGTTTCGGCGCAGCGGCACAAGTATATTATGGGAAAGATGTAAAGGAACTGACATTAGCGCAAATTGCTGTGCTTGCAGGTCTGCCCAAAGCTCCTTCCACGATGAACCCAATCAGTCGTCCTATACGCGCTAAAAATCGCCGTGCTGTGGTACTTCAGCGTATGTATGTCGCAGGTTATATAAATTCGGAGCAATTGTCAGTTGCCAACGCAGCGCCAATGACAGCAAAGAAGCATGGCGCTGAAATTGAGTTAAACGCTCCTTATATTGCTGAAATGGCACATAAAGAAATGATTGAGCGTTTTGGTAAAGATGCTGCCTATACAGGTGGTTATAAAGTTTTCACCACAGTGCCATCGACATTACAACACGCAGCAAAACAAGCAGTTATCAATAATATTTTTGCCTATGACCAACGTCATGGTTACCGCGGTCCAATTACCTCTTTACGCCCAGAAGTAGCACAACAAAATAACACTAAAAACCCCATAGCTAGTGTCGACGTTGAGCCGATTACTGAAGATGAAATACAGCAAGCACTTCGTACTGTAAAAAGTTATCAATCATTGGTACCTGGTGTTGTAACTAACATAAGCGAGCAATCTGCGACTATTACAGTTAAAGAACAAACATTAGTTGAAATAAATTGGCAAGGCTTATCTTGGGCTAGACCTTATTTAAACGACGATAAGCAAGGCGTTGCTCCTAAGACTACTCAGGATATCTTAACTATTGGTGATGTGGTTATGATTGCACCATCAGAAAACGGTTATCGCTTAAGCCAACTGCCAGATGTTAGTTCCGCATTAATATCATTAAACACTGATAATGGTGCAATTAAAGCCGCTGTCGGTGGCTTTAGTTTCGCCCAAAGTCAATTCAACCGAGTCACCCAAGCTAAACGTCAAGTCGGTTCAAATATCAAACCTTTCATTTATTCTGCGGCATTAGATAATGGCTATACTTTAGCATCAATTATTAATGACACACCGATAAATCAATGGGATAGGAGTTCAGGCGTAGTTTGGCGTCCGAAAAATTCACCACCGGTATATAGCGGTGAAATTCGCCTACGACTTGCATTAGCACAATCAAAAAACGTTATTGCGGTGCGTTTATTGAGAGACGTTGGCTTAGATAAAGTCATTCCTTATTTGGCATCTTTTGGGTTTGATCCTGATGATTTACCTCGCAATGAATCTTTAGCTTTAGGCTCTGCTTCCTTGACTCCACTTGAAGTGGCAACGGGTTTTGCAACCTTTGCCAATGGCGGTTTTTTGATCGAGCCGTACTTAATTGAGCGTATTGAAGACTCTTTCGGCAAGGTAATATTTCAAGCTAACCCTGCAATTGCCTGTGATGATTGCGATTTAGCCATTCATGACGCCGCTGTAGAAACGTCAGAAAATGATGCAATCAACCAACTTGCTGCACATACGCAGTTAAGCTCTGCTATCGACAGTGATGAAGCTGTTATTATCAATAAAGCAGAACGTGTCATTAGTGCACAAAATGCCTTTTTAGTTACCGAGGCACTTAACTCTGCCATTTGGGGCGCAGATTGGAACATCAAGCCTTTTTGGCAAGGAACTGGCTTTCGTGCACGTGTGCTAAAACGCAGAGATATTGCAGGTAAAACAGGCACAACAAACCAAGCGAAAGATGCCTGGTTCTCTGGTTTTAGCCGCAGACTAGTAACAACCTCTTGGATAGGCTTCGATAATCCAAGCCGTAATTTAGGGCAATCAACCTACAACAGTAATTTAGATAAAGAGCAAATTACTGGCAAAGAGTTTGGTGCAAAATCGGCACAACCTGCTTGGATAAACTTTATGAAGACTGCCTTAACAGAATTGCCTGTAGAGCCTTTCGAGCCGCCACAAGCATTAATGTCTGTTCGTATCGATAAAGCTTCCGGAAAGTTATCGACTAAAACCGATAGATCCAGTGAATTTGAGTATTTCGAATTAGGTACAGCGCCAACAGAATATATTAGCCAAGATCATAGTAGCGAAATTTTAGATGGTAATAATAATGAAGAAGACTCAGAAGAAGATATCTTTGATTAGTTATTAAAAGTTTCGTTAGGTAACAAGGCGAATGATAGATTTACTGTTATTCGCCATTTTTTTTGATAATACTTCACTTTTTTTATGGTCTTTACAATTCAATTACACCTTTAAAATCCTGACCATGTAGTCAACAACAAAAACCAAGTAATCAATTGTTTTATATAGGTTTACTGGAAATACAATCAATCTTAAAAAGCATAAAAATCAGCTACAGTTTTAGATCTTAATCCCCTTTCATTTCAATTTCATGAAAGTGTGACTGAAAACTTTCACAACGAAAGAAAAAAGACTTTCGTTTTGCCCTTCGATCGCCTAAAATTGCGCTCCACAATCGGAATACCGAAACTAATGATTACAAATCGTCATACTTTTAGGAGCGAATTCGCTATGGCAGCTTTAGAAAACTCAATTGATTTATCTTCGTACGGCATCACAGGCGTTGCTGAGGTTGTTTACAATCCGTCTTATGAGTTGCTTTTCGCTGAGGAAACAAAATCTGACCTTACAGGTTATGATAAAGGTGTAGTTACTGAACTAGGCGCTGTTTCAGTTGATACCGGTATATTTACTGGCCGTTCACCTAAAGATAAGTACATTGTTCGTGACGATACAACACGTGATACTGTGTGGTGGTCTGATCAAGGTAAAAATGACAACAAACCTATGACTCAAGAAACTTGGGATAGCTTAAAAGGTTTAGTAACTGAGCAATTATCAGGTCAACGTCTATTTGTTGTTGATACCTATTGTGGTGCTGATGATGCTACACGCTTAAAAGTACGTTTTATTACGGAAGTTGCATGGCAAGCTCATTTTGTTAAGAACATGTTCATTCGCCCTACTGATGCAGAATTAGAAAATTACGAACCTGACTTTATCGTTATGAACGGTGCGAAAACTACCAATCCAAATTGGCAGGAGCAAGGGTTAAATTCTGAAAATTTCGTCGCATTTAACTTAACTGAAAAAATACAACTTATTGGCGGTACATGGTACGGCGGCGAAATGAAAAAAGGTATGTTCTCTATGATGAACTACCTATTACCTTTAAAAGGTATTGCGTCTATGCACTGTAGTGCAAATGTTGGTGCTGATGGCGACACGGCAGTATTCTTCGGCTTATCAGGCACTGGTAAAACAACGTTATCTACTGACCCTAAACGTCAATTAATTGGTGATGATGAGCACGGTTGGGATGAAAACGGCGTATTTAACTTTGAAGGTGGCTGTTACGCAAAAACCATCAATCTTAGTAAAGAAAATGAACCTGATATCTACAATGCTATCCGTCGTGACGCATTATTAGAAAACGTAACTGTTGATAGTAATGGTAAAATAGATTTTGATGATAATTCAAAAACTGAAAACACACGTGTTTCTTACCCTATTCACCATATTGACAACATTGTTAAGCCGGTATCTCGTGCTGGCCACGCAAAAAAGGTTATCTTCTTAACTGCTGATGCTTTCGGTGTATTACCACCTGTTGCTAAATTGACTCCAGCACAAACAGAATATTACTTCTTATCAGGCTTTACGGCTAAATTAGCGGGTACTGAGCGTGGTATTACTGAACCAACACCAGCATTCTCAAGCTGTTTTGGTGCCGCATTTTTAAGCTTACACCCGACACAATATGCAGAAGTATTGCGCAACCGTATGCAAGCAGCAGGCGCCGAAGCTTATTTGGTGAATACTGGTTGGAATGGCACAGGCAAACGTATTTCAATTAAAGATACTCGCGCGATCATTGATGCAATTTTAGATGGCTCTATCGATAACGCTGAAACGCAAGTATTACCGTTATTTAACCTAGATATTCCAACAAGTATCGATGGCGTTGATGACAGCATATTAGATCCACGTGATACCTATGCAGAAAAAGCTGAATGGCAAACCAAAGCTGTTGACCTAGCAAATCGCTTCGTTAATAACTTTGATAAATTTACTGATACTGAAAATGGTAAATCATTGGTTGCTGCTGGACCTAAGCTTTAACTAAGTTAGGTGCATAAACGTTACTTAGCTTAGAGTAATAACATACCATGCATTGAACATATAAAAAGCCATCGTAAATACGATGGCTTTTTTATGAGTAAAATTTAATGAATGTAAAACTGACTATTCAGCTTTTCTAGACTTATGACTATCAATCATGTGTAATCGGTAAGCATACTTTCGCGCTTAAACCACCTTCTTGCCTATTTGAAAGCTTAACGCGGCCACCATGGGTATCTACAATACGCTTTATAATAGCTAAACCTAAACCACTACCTTCAGTACCCCTGGCTTTATCACCTTGAGTAAACGGCTGGAAAAGGCGCTCTATATCAGCATCAGGTATACCTGGACCTTCATCGCACACAGCAATGCAAACTTCTTTTTTGCGTTTATTATACGAAGTAGATACTGTAATTTTTCCATCACTATAACGTAGTGAGTTTTGAATAAGATTTGCTAGTGCTCGTTTCATCGCAACATAACGCAGAGGCAACTTAGGTAAAGACTCCGCTTCAAACTCTATTACTCTGTCCAATATACTTTCAGACTGAACCACCTCATCAATCAAAACGTTAATATCGGCAAGTTCAGCCTTATCCTTACTGTCGTGTCGAATATAGTCAATAAACTGATCAATGATGGTATTCATATCATCGATATCGCCTTCAATACCGTCTTTTAAGAATTCATCTTGCTGAGAAATCATTTCCGTCGCCAATCGAATACGTGTCAATGGTGTACGCAAATCATGTGAAATGCCCGCCATTAGCAAATTTCTATCGTCTTCAAGTTGTTTAATGCCTTTCGACATATGATTAAAAGCGCGAGTAACAGCAACAATCTCAGTTGTACCACGTTCGCTTAATGGCTCAGGAAAGTCTCCACGACCAACATCATGTGCAGCACTTTGCAAAGCACCCAACGGACGGTTAAGCTGACGAACAAATAGCCAACCACCCATGACACTTAAAATACCTAGAATCATTAATACTAAAATAAGTGGTGAAAAATTTTCTTCTTCTAAGCCATTAATTGGTATTTTTACCCAGTAATCTGGCGCTTGTGGTGGGCGGATCCAAAAAAGGTATTCATCACCTTGTGATATACGTACCTCTGCAGGCCCGCCAAGTAAGTTAGACATTTCAGCTGAACGAAAAGCGTAATATACGGCGTCTTGCAAGCCAAGTTTCATTGCAGCCGCTTCACGGTAGACCCCAATTCCGGTTTCTCGTGTAAAAGCATCTCCCATTGCAGGGCTTAGTTCTTCTTCAGCAATATCAATAAAGACAACACGGACTTGCTTCGCTAATAATTGGTTCACTTGCTGCGCATTAGGTTGAATGATATATATCGACATCGATATAAAAGACACAACCTGATTAATTAACAGCAAGACACCGATTAATAACACCGTTTGGCCGAAGGCACTGCGCGGCAATATTTTCATAAACGTCTACTAGATAGGATTATTTTTAAGCTAAAGATCAGGCTACTGACTTCCCTTCAGGAACAAAAACATAGCCTAAGCCCCAAACTGTTTGAATGTAACGAGGCTTAGCAGGGTCTTCTTCTAACATTCTACGCAACCGAGACACTTGTACATCAATACTACGCTCTAACGCAGAATAGTCTCGACCACGAGCCAAGTTCATTAACTTATCACGAGACAAAGGCTCTCTTGGGTGTGTTATTAAGGCTTTTAATACCGCGAATTCACCACTCGTTAGTGGCATATTAACATCACCTTTTAGCATTTCACGTGTGGCAAGATTGAGTTGGTAGTCACCAAACGAAATTACATTTTCTTCTTGAGACGGTGCACCTGGCGCTTCTTGAACACGACGGCGTAAAACGGCTTTTATTCTTGCCAGCAATTCGCGTGGATTAAATGGTTTTGGCATATAGTCATCAGCACCAAGCTCTAACCCGATAATGCGATCTACTTCATCACCTTTTGCCGTTAACATTACAATTGGAATGTCATTTGAATTTTGTCTTAAACGGCGACAAATAGATAAACCATCTTCTCCTGGTAACATGAGATCAAGCACCAACAAATGGAAATTTTCACGCTCAAGTAATCTATCCATTTGCTCAGAATTTGCTGCACTTCGAACCACAAACCCTTGTTCGACCAAATACCGTTCCAGTAAAGCTCGCAAACGCATATCATCGTCTACTACCAAAACCTTCGGTGTTTCATGTCCCATAATACCTGTTCCATTTTGTTATTTTTAAACTTGGCTTAACTATAAGCCATATTGTTACAAATATAAAAAGCTGTTCTGTGTCAGTTTCCTAGCATTTGTTACAAATTATGTTACTGGCTTGCCATGTGAAGATATAGAGCTAAATAAAATTTTAATCATCTTAACGCTGAATCCTGACTATATTGCTACATTTTGAAACAAAAGCCACAAATACGTTCAAGAAGCATGCTAGAGAAAATGTAATCAATATAACTTAGCTTGGCATAATTACTTACATTGGCTATTTATTGTGGGAGAATGACGAAATGAGAGTTTGGATTTATTTTCACAAAGCGCCTATTCGTGTTTTGCTAATTAGCAAAAGGCGTAATATCGTCCGAATTAAGCGCAGCATGCTAAAAGTTAAAATTGCCTTGGCGCAAGAAAAAGTCGAAACCAGAGAAATGCTGAGCATATATAAGCGCTATACCAAGCGCCAAGCCAGTGCGGAAGAAATGCAAATAGCCAACCAGCAATTTATCGACATATTAAAAGGCCTAGGCCTTGGTGTTTTTGCCGTATTGCCCTTTTCCCCTATTACCATACCCATTATGATAAAGATTGGCCGTATGGTGGGTGTAGAAATACTGCCAAGTTCGTTTATCGATCAAAAGAACAACGAAAAGTAGTTAACATTACTTCAAATAACTAATTGACTGCTCATTAACACATTGTGTGAAACTTTTTTGTCGTTCAGTTCGAGAAAGTGAAGCGATAGCCTTAGTCACTAAAGCCATTTTTTGTTGTTTTTCTTCCGCAGACAAATTAGACAATTGCTCGTGAAAGCAACCTGTTAAGCCGTAGTTTAAGGCAACATCTGACTTAGGTGATGCCCCAGCTAGACATTCAATCAGGTTTTCCGCCAAAACATTTCTATCAACTTTAGTGATCAAAGCCTTAATAGTTAGATTGTTATCCGCCTGTTTCTGCTGTTGGCAGCTGAAGTACATATCGGCAACGGCGACAATTGGAATAAGCTTTTCATGTTGGGCAGCAAAGCGATCTTTTAACCATTGGTCCATGTTTAACTCTTGAGATTCTTCAGCATTGGCTGGCACACTGATGTTAAAAGCTAAACAGACGCATATTAGCATTACACTAGCACTAATATTTTTTGTTAATAAGGCGCTTATTTTCATGATTTTTTCCTTAGATAATCTGCAAGCTATATAATATAAAAAGTAGCTCTGTGTGTCTGTAAGCAAATGAACAAAAACAGTAACCTACAACGCTATTAATGCTAGAGTTAAGCTTTCCGGTGCTCAATAGCATAGTTAAGTATGCATAGTTAAATAGCGCCATAAAACAATTACTGGTGAAGATGAGAGTAAGTTTTGAGAATTAAAATTACATTTATTTTAATAATATCTTTAATTATTAATAAATTAGCATTTGCTGAACAGCCCGCTAATACAAATACGGTAGCGATATTAACGCAGCAATTACAAGCACAAAAAGGCAATGTCGTTTACGTTGATTTTTGGTCTTCCTGGTGTGTTCCTTGTCGAAAATCATTTCCGTGGATGAATGAATTACAAGATAAATATCAAAAACAAGGCTTAACCATTCTAAGCATTAACCTAGATCACGACCGCAATTTAGCGAATAAATTTTTAGAACAAAACCCTGCGGCATTTCCAATAATTTATGATCCTAAAGGACGTATTGCGAGAAAATATAAGCTTAAAGGCATGCCTAGCAGTTTTATCATTGACAGAGCAGGTAACGTAGTGAGTGCTCATGTCGGTTTTAATAAACAAAAAAGTTTAGCGTATGAGCAAGAAATCATTCAGCTTCTCAACAGGCCAGCAACGACTCAAAGTCCATAGCATTTTTCAACCTTACTAATTCTTACAGTAAAGTTTTTATACCACTGTTCTCGACCAAGCTGCTGGGCAACTAAATGCTCGCTATTCTGCTTCCACTGTCGAATATCATCAAGGCTTTGCCAATAAGACACAGTAATACCTACATCTTCTCTTGCAGACTCTATACCTAAAAAGCCTACTTGCTGCAGTGCTAACTCAACCATCACATTCGCCATGTCATGATAACCATCATAATGCTCATTCATTACCGAGCTAAAAATAACAGCGTAATACGGTGGAGTTGGCGTTTTAGCAAGTAAACTTTTCATCTCATCATTCCCTTATTCTATAGAAAAGGTTCTATATTAAGCTTATTTAGGCTGAATCATGTGCACATCGCGTTGTGGGAATGGAATAGTAATGTTTTCACGATCAAACGCTAGTTTAACCTCTTCCATAACACCGAAATACACGGGCCAATAATTTTCTGAGTTTGTCCAAGGACGCACAAGAATATTAATAGAGCTATCAGCATGAGCAGACACAAAAATATCAACACCTGGCGTTTTTAAAATGCGTTCATCAGCATCTACAACGCTTTGTAACACTTCTTTAGCTTTCTTAATGTCATCGCCGTAGCTAATACCGAAGGTTAAATCGACTCTGCGTGTTGGTTCAACAAACAGGTTTTTCACACAACCGTTTGATAATAAACCATTAGGAATAATCACGCGTTGGTTGTCCAAGGTAAGCAATATAGTATTAAATATTTGAATCTCTTGTACTACGCCAACATAACCCTGCGCGTCAATAACATCGCCAGCTTTAAAGGGCTTGAAGAATAAGATTAAAATACCGCCGGCAAAGTTAGATAAACTACCTTGTAAGGCTAAACCTACCGCTAAACCTGCTGCACCAAGTACCGCAATTAAGGAAGTAGTTTCAACACCGACCATAGAAGCAAATATAATAATTAATATCGCTTTAAGTAAAATGCTAACAATACTCAACATAAATTGATGTAGAGTAACTTCAACTTTCTTCTTATCCATCGCTAAGTCAAATAACTTTAGAATCCGTTTAATAATCCAAAGCCCGATAATAAGTACAATAATTGCGACAATTAATTTAGTGCCAAACTGAACAGCTAAATCTCCCATCATAGTGGCATATCGTTCGAGAGTACTGACATTCATTTCCATAGTATGTTCCTATTCATTGTTTTGATTTTATCGTTAAAGCATTACTTTCAATAGTATAGCTATGGAAAACTTAATTTCACACATAAAAAAAGCGAGCTTAATAGCTCGCCTTTTTCAGATTTAGACAGTTACTCTAAAAACTATATTTATAACCTAGTGTTACACTGCGTGGCTTACCGACCATAATAGAACCATGTGTACGTGTTGCCATATATTTTTTATCAAGTAAGTTATCAACATTAAAGGTAATTTCTTGATTATCTGCAACGCTATAATGAGCGGCCATATCAACAACGGTGCGGCTATTAATCACTTCATCGCGAGGAATACTGCCTTGCCCCACTGTGGTTCTCATTTCATCCATATAGCGCACTAAAATATCACTGCGCCATTTATCGCCAACAACACCAATACTTAGTTGCAATTGATTTTCAGGAACGTATTTAAACTCATCGCCCTTATTTACTTCGCCAAAGAACGAAGAATTAAAACTATTCAAAAATTCTGTTTCTGTAAACGTATAGGTTAAGTCAACTGGAATTGATACTGAACCAGTGGCAAATTCATAACCTGTTTTCACTTCTAAACCAGAGACTTTAACTTCACCAGCGTTATACTGGTTACCGATATTCTCTTCTTCACAACCTTGGCTAGCGGTACAGTTACCATGCATGTTGTCGTAGTCGGAATAAAAGAACAAAGCTTCTGCACGCAAAGCTTCTTTGTTGTAACGGAAACCAAGTTCATAGTTAATACTTTCTTCGTTTTCTGTTTCTTCATTGCCCGGTGCAGGCGGCGCAAAACCTTTTTGTATACCACCGATAATAACTAAGTCATCAGTAGCTCTATACGTAACAGCCAAAGATGGTAATAGCACCTCAACATCGTTGCTAACATCTTTCTTTAATGGTTCATTTCTATCGATAACGCCTTTTGCCCAGTCTTTACGTGAAATAGTCATATCTTCATAACGTAAACCAGCATTAATAATAAAATCGCCAACGGTATATTCGTCATGAACAAATAACGCAACTGCTTCAGCTGAATCAATACGGTTTGAATCTGCACCGTGAATACCAGCGTTCGCCAGAGTCATTTCATATGAACTGTCCATGGTATAGTTATCAACCCATTGAAAACGGTCCATTTCATCTTCATGATAACGAGCACCAAATTTAACTTGATGAGCACCAAAGTCAGCATCTAAAACCGTTTGAATACCTTTTGATTCATAATCACGGCTGTTAGCTTTTACATCGACATACAATAGTTCATTATTCGCATCACGATCAAAAGCGGCAGCTTTATCAATTCCACCACCACTTAAGCTTGCTTTATCAATTACATGCTCATTATTTTCATCAAGAATGTACTCGCCATTGTCATCTGTTGCCCATGTGCCCACTTTACTAGTTTTGTACCAGTTACGGCTAAATTCGTTAAAGTAGGCCGTTGTACCTAACGTAAACCGATCAGATAACTTAATATGGTGATTAACTTGTAATTGCTTATGACTGGTATCCATATTATCTAATTGCGAAGCAGAATAACGTGAATATGGATTAGATTTGAAATCAGCTTCAGTTAAACCCATATAAGTTTCATCTGAATCTTCATCTGAATACTTTAATTTGAATTCTAACTCTTGGTAGTATTTAGCGTCAGTATCGCTATTGATCATCACTTTCGCCATGATGTCATTTTTAACAAAACCAGTATCATCACCTGTGTGATTTACATCTTTAAAGCCATTCGCTTGGTAGCGAAAAACTTCAAATACTGAAGATACATTTTGACCAGCGCCACCAACATAAGCATGTGCTTTACCAAAACCGTCTTGCCCTGCGCTTAAATTCACTTGTCCAGCTAGTGCGTCTTCTGGAATTGAACGAGATAACATGTTTACCACGCCACCTGTAGTACGAGGGCCGTACATTGCACTTGAAGTACCTTTTAACACTTCAACTTGCTGCATACGACCAGCCGTTGGGAAGTAATACGCTGAAGGAGCTGAGTAAGGTGCAGGAGCAGCTAATACACCATCTTCCATTATTGTCACTTTTTCACTGCGGTTTTGGCCTGTGCCACGCATACCAATATTAGGACGTAAGCCGTAACCATCTTCTTCAAGTACATAAACACCGGGCACAGACGTTAATGTACGCATAATGTCAGTAAAGTCGAACTTTTCTAATTCAGCTTGAGAAATCATATGTGCACTGCCTGGCACATCATTCACTGCCTGAGCACTGCCAAAAATAGCTAGGTGTTCCATATCATCATCTGCAATTGCAGAGTTTGAGATAGCACTAACAACAGATAAAGCAATCAAAGCGGGTTGAAAAAGAGAAGAAATTCGCATAGCTACGCCTATAAAAGAAACAATTATTTTAATTGCGCGCATTAGACCACGAGATGTAATAAGAATCAATATCATTTGCATTATTTGTAATATCTAATTGATATAGATCAAATGGGTATTAATCCCCGTTTGTTATTTAAAGTTAAAAGTTCTCGAAGCGTCATTAGGCCGATTTGTGTGAATAATACTTTTAATTTATTTTGGATATACTTTTTACTACTTAACCAACATTAACCAGGCTTTCGCATAATCAGGTAGTTGCTTGTTGGCTTGATGATAATCTTGCCAGCCAAAGTAGCTGTCGACTAATAGGTCGAGCTGAAATAGGTTATTGTCGAATGCGCCACCTTGATCAGATAATACGCCTAAGCGTGCAACTTTTTCTCCAGCTAGTTCATAGCTAACCATAAATAATTTTCCTAGCCCTAAGTCAGCAACATTACCAGCGAAAGAAACTTGTGGCGAAATCGCTATCTTACTATCAAGCGTTTCACCGTAACCCATAATGCTAGGCACTTCAGAAAAGTACCAATAACGCGCTTGTTCACGCTTACCAATGGCATAGTCATAGGCAATACCATTATTGCGATGTACATTGAAGTAACGACGTTTACCATTAACTTCGACAACGCCAGTGCCTTGCAATAACACATCATGCAATGCTTCTTCAGTTAGCCATATTAAAGGTTTTGCCAGTTTCTTTTTTTTCAATACTCCAGCAATCACTTGCTGACGTGTGTACTGATGACGAGCCAACGACAAGTTCTCATTTGCTTCTGCCAAGCCTAAACCTTGTTCATCGTATGGCAGAGCATAAAGCGCTTGATTGTAGATAGGGGTTTTAACTTCGCTCGCCGTCAGTAACTTAGTGTAATATTTAGTTAAGAATATTTTGTCTTCAGGAATAGCATTTAACATTCTTGTTTTAACTTCATTAGTACTTTTTAGTGCGATAGCACGTGCAGCTTTAACATCGGGCGCCCAACGATAAAAATCAAAGTGTTGACGTAAAAATACTTCATCATGCAGTCGACTATTACGTTTAGCTCGCACATCTTCGCGATAAGTTTGGCAAATAAAGGCAAGGGTCTGCTTTACCTTAGGTAATGTCACTGCACTCTCAAAAACTTTTCCTGCATGCACAGCAAATTTATCTTCCGAGAAGTCGTTCAAGTAGCGCGTAGTTTCATCTGCAACATTACATAATGCACTGGCTTTAAAGTCCTTCATTTTTCCAAGTTCAGGGGCTTGATCAAGGGTAAAATGAGCAGTAGATGCTTGAGCAATACAATTAAATGTTACAGCGAAAAAAATGAGAAAAGGTAAGTAAAAGCGCATAAGGAGAAATCAGTAAATTGAATGTAATCACATGGTATGCCAATCACCAAACCTACGCTACCGTCGCGATTAAATAATTAACTGAAAAAATTCACTAACAATGCCAAGCACAACCGTGAAAAAATATAAAAGCAAAGTATCAGTAAATCTACTACTTTACCGATAAACCTTGCTGCACGGCTAAATATAGCGATAATCGGGCAAGGTTTATTTGAGTATTGATGATTAGTGAGTATGAAGTGCAATTATTAGAAGTTGAATGTTTAGGGAAAACGCTAAGATTAGAAGGTTCAATGGCCGGGTGGCAACAGCTATTTTGGGACGAAACCTGTGTGTCACAGATTAACGCTAATGCTGACAACGAGTCTTTCTTGCATCAATTTGCCTTGCAAACTGAACAAGGCGAACTACAGGTTGAACTTAATGGCTCCCTACAATGGCAGCCTTTTACATTGCAGTTCCAACTGTTAGTGAATAACGAGCTTATACTCGACAACTCCCTCGATGAAAAAGACATAGAACAACGTCAAGTAGTCCAAGGTGAAAAGCAACCGATTAAATTTAGCTTCATTGGCTTAGCAGGTCTTGGTTTAAAGCTATTGAAAAGTGCTAAAGTCATTAAAGTTCTTTTTGCTGCCGGTAGTTTGGCCGCTTATAGCTTGTTATTCTCAATCGAATTTGCCATCGCATTAATTCTTTGTTTGGTTTTTCATGAATATGGTCATATTAAGGCAATGAAATACTTTGGCTTGAAAACCAAAGGTATTTACCTCATTCCTTTTGTTGGCGGCTTAGCGCTTAGCGACGACAAAATTAATACCCGCTGGCAAGATATCGTTATTTCCATCATGGGGCCCTTCTTCGGCTTAATACTTTCTATCGCCTGCTTAGTGGGATATTGGCTGACTGATATTGAAATACTGGCGGGCATCGCGGTATTTAATGCCCTGCTGAATTTATTTAACTTATTGCCGATATTACCATTAGACGGTGGCCACGTGCTTAAAAGCATCGCCTTTTCAATTAATTCAAAGTTAGGTTTAGTGGCTTGTATATTAGGTGCGGTATTTGGTATTTATATTAGTTATCACTTTGGTTTAGCGTTATTAGGCTTTTTACTGGCCATTGGTAGCATTGAAATATTCTTCGAATATAAAAGTCGACATTTAAGTCAGTTACTACCACTTAATCGCTATGCACAAATTGTATCAGCAATATGGTATGTCATTACGGTTGCAGGCTTAGGCGCTATTATTTGGCTGGTTGGTCAAACAGGTAACGACGCATTATCGCTGCCACTTAAAATACTGGGTAGTTAAGTTAAGCTCAATGCAGATTAAGGTGACTGGCAACTGATGTCAGTTACCTTAATATTTAGCTTTACCCATGCTAATTAAACACTTGCCACCGGTGAATGTTGAGCTCTCTACAGCACCCAACACCGCCAAATGAACATCAACAAAACTACTCTTTTAATTGCCCTTGCAAAAACTCTATCACTCTTTTGTGACGCATTTTCACAGCAGAAAGCTTTAAATGACAAATGTCAGCTATTTCCTGAAACTCTAACTCAGTGCGATAACGTAGTAGCATAATATTACGATCAGCAAATGATAAATTGACCATTAATGAAGAGAGTGCCGTCGCCAAGTCTTCATGATTACTTTCATCAGCAACTAAGTTTTCTAGATATTCTTCATTTTGCTCAATGGTATCCCAACGCCGACTTCTTATTTTGTTAATACACTCGTTATGAGCAATTTTGAACAGCCACGCTTTAAAAGACACTGACCACTTAAAGTTTTTCAACTGGGTGAGTATCTTAATAATTATCTCTTGTACAACATCTTCCGCATCAGACTGGTTATTCAGCAGCTTTGCACAATATCCCTTTAATAAAGGTAAATACGGTGTAATTAACTGCTGAAATAAACGCGTGTCATAAGGCAAGTTTTCTTGTACTAAAGCAACAAGCTGACGTTCATTAAACGTAGTCAAACGTTAAAAAATCCCAGTTATTGCTTAGTAACTTTATTAGCTAACAAAAAAGTATTAGGTACAGTTGTCATTGACTCACCTTCACCCATTACTTTACTCGCCACACTGCCAATAGAAGCCAAGGTTCCCTTGATGTCTTTTACTTCAATCGTATCGCCTACTTGATACATTTCTCGTAAATACACGCCGGCAACAATTTCTTGAGCCATTGACTTTGTACCAATGCCTAACGAAATAGCGGCAGCCAAGCCAACACTGGCAATAACCACGGTCATAATGTTATTAAGTAGCGAAACATCAATATCGAGTTGGGTAATTGATAATGAAACAGTAATAACGATGATAATACCGCGACATACTTCAGCAACCGAGCGGCCGTAATCAACACCAGTGTTTTTAGCCGCTATTTTCACGCCATTAAAAACAATTTGCGCAACAAAAAAGCCACATAATAATACGGCAAGCGAAGCAAGCAATTTAGGTAAAAATAGTATTAAGGTGTCAATCAAGCCTGAAAGAATTGTTAGCCCTAAAATATCCAAAGCAGCTAATAAAAATATTAATAAGAAGAAGGTAGAAATAATACTCGCAACCACTTGGCTGCCAGTAACCGTTACTTCCATTTTTTTCAGTAAAGTATCTAAACCAAGTTTATCTAAAAAAGTATTAAAACCAATTTTAGTTAGCGACTTATTCAAAAAGCTTTTAATCAGCGATGAAATCAACCAACCAGCAAGTAAAAATAGAATGGCGACAATTAAATCCGGTAAAAAGGTTACCACTTTTTGCCAAATAGCGATAAAGCCCGAGTATGCTTTTTCAGTGATGTTATCAGTATCCATTATTTATTCCCGTTATTTGTTGTAGTAGTACTTATCTTTTCTGAGTTATTTGCCATTTGCTTAAATATTGGCTTTAAAATTTTCATAAATATGCTGACAAAAACAACCCAAATTGACGCCATACCCAGTGCTAAAAGATCTTTCGTCCCCTGCTGGTTATTGGCGGTTACTGTTGCACGCTTAAATAATTCATCATCGGAAGTACTAAAAGCTAATTCAGAACTATTTTTTAACTCTTCTGCTATGTTTTTTTCAATGTCTTTCACTTCATCCTCCAGCAATACTTCTCATTGCTTAACCCTTTAACGGTTGGCCTGTTAAAAAGTCACATTAATTTTGTATAAATTTTATTCTTATTGTTGGATATATACCCGTACCACTCAAAAATCGTGTGCATTTTACGCTAATCCATTAATTTTTACCGTTTTCTTCATTAAATAAAAAAAATAAATAAAATTTGTGACTTTTACTTTCCCCATCCGTTATAGGGCTAACAAATAAGAAATATTACATAAAACTCAATAAGGATTTATCCATGAAAACGTTCAACATTACTTTGTTAGCCGCACTAATTAGCTCACCTTTAGCGGCAGAAAACATTGATGAAACATGGAAAGTAGGCGTATTTGGCGATTATATAAAATCAAGTACAAGTAAAGAAAACAACATTGACTGGCAACAAATTGAAGCTGGTAAAGGTATTGGTATTGATTTACAAAAAATTATTAATGACCAATGGAATGCACGCTTCGAATTAGCAAAAACGCGTTACGAAATTAACAATGGCCGTGATCATGATTACGGAACTCGCGCAGGTTTAGATGCTATTTATAAAGTTGAAGACAGCAATTTTTATCTTTTCACCGGTGTAAAACGTTTTAATAATGTAAAAAGCTACAACGCCATTAATGTTGGTGCGGGTCATGCCTTTCAAGTAAATGATCGTTTTTCTGTATTCGGTGAAGCCGTTGTTTACCGCGATGTAGATTATGGTTATACCGACCAAGGTTTTAAATTCGGCTTACAATACGCTTTTGGTGATGTAAAAAAATCTCCCATCGTTAATAAAGCAGTAAAAAAAGTGGTAACACCTAAACCAGTAGTGAAAAAAGTAATGGTTGTTGATGCTGACAACGACGGAATTAACGACAAACATGACAATTGCACTAACACGCCAGCTAACGTAAAAGTCGACTCAAAAGGCTGTGCATTGTATGCAGAAAAAACAGCAGCAATTAATTTAAATGTTACTTTTGAAAACAATAGCTCACAACTTCAGCCGGCAATGCTAAATGATATTCAACGCTTAGCTGACTTCATGAAAGCATACAAAAACACAACGGTTGATATTGAAGGTCATAGCTCTGCAGCAGGTAATGATGCATATAACTTAATGCTTTCCCAAAAACGCGCTGATGCCGTTAAAAACACCTTAATCAGTAAGTTTAATATTGACGCTAGCCGTTTATCTGCAACAGGCTTTGGTGAAACACAGTTAATTTCTAAAGGAAATACACGTGCTGACCATAATATAAACCGCCGTGTAGTTGCGAAAATAGAAACTACAATTAAAGAAGTTGTAAGTAAAAAGTAGTAAATAAAAGTTAAAAACATAAATATCCAAGCCTCATCAAGTGACTTGGATATTTATGACCAAACTCAATAAAAACTATGTATCTATTTTAATAAAGGAAGACAAAATGACACTAACAAAAAAATTGAGTGCTGAGTTTATTGGCACTTTTTGGTTAGTACTTGGTGGTTGTGGTAGTGCCGTGCTGGCCGCTGGATTTCCAGATGTTGGCATTGGCTTATTAGGTGTCTCTTTGGCATTCGGCCTAACCGTATTAACCATGGCGTATGCGATTGGACATATATCGGGCTGTCACCTTAACCCCGCTGTTTCAATTGGTCTTTGGTCAAGCGGCAGATTCCCCGCCGCTGAACTTGCACCATATATATTTGCACAGGTTATAGGCGGTATGGCAGGCGCAGCAGTGCTATACGTTATTGCTACAGGGCAAACAGGCTTTGACGTAACAGCTGGCTTTGCTTCAAATGGTTACGCAGAACACTCACCTGGTGGATACAGCTTAACCGCTGCACTCGTTACTGAAATAGTAATGACTTTTATGTTTCTTATCATTATTTTAGGCGCCACAGACAAACGTGCACCACAAGGTTTTGCTCCTATCGCTATTGGCCTAGGCCTGACCCTTATTCACCTTATTAGCATCCCTATTACTAATACCTCAGTTAACCCAGCAAGAAGCACCGGTGTTGCTATTTTTCAGGGCGACTGGGCAGTATCACAATTATGGCTATTCTGGTTGGCGCCAATCGTAGGTGCAATTTTAGCTGGCATAGTCTACCGATGGCTTGAAAGCGAAGAAAATTCCTAACAAAACTAAAACGACAGGAAATCTATTATGAATAAACTTATACATATTATCTTGGCATTGTTGCTGCCGCCTATAGCCGTATTTTTAAAAAGCGGAGTAGGAAAAGATTTGTTAATCAATATAGTGCTATGCCTATTCTTTTATGTTCCAGGTATTTTGCATGCTATTTGGCTAATCACAAAAAAATAGAGTTATCCGTTTCAACAATAAAATTAATGAGGAGTAACAATGAATAATAAAATTATTGGTGTAATTCTTATCATAGTCGGTGTTGTTTTAGCTATGTGGGGTTACAACATCTATGACTCAGCTAGCGCTCAGTTAAGCCGCACAATAAACGGCGATACACCGATTGAAGCCTGGGCAGGAATGGCTGGCGGCGTAATTGCCGTTTTAGTTGGTATCACAAGGCTAAAGTAAGCGTAAACTCCCTCTAATAATATGCTGCAATAACTATTCGTATAAATTATTCGAACGGAACTGTTCCCACTTCACGCTTTGGTAAAAATTAAAACAATTAACGTAAAAGTTATTGTTTTTTTTAACGCAAGCAGTCCCTAACCGGACTGCTTTTTAGTATATTAAGCCCCATATTTAAGTCAGTAAACCAATCAGATTAATTAATGAGTCAAATGTAGACCTGTTAAAATGCCGATACTTATCAAAGACTATGTAAAAGGAACAACCTGTGATTTCAAAAAAAGTAAGAGAGTTATTTGTGTCATTAATGGAAGCAAGCGATGACTCTGCCGTTTCTTATGATATTGAAACTGAGCAATACAGCGGGTTCTTCAATAACACCGTTGTTGATAAGTACATAGAATTAGGCGCCTTAGAGCTGGTAGAAGGCGGCGCTGGCGCGACCACCATTTTGATTAACAACCGAGATGACTTTTTAAGTTCGTTCGCTGCAGGTGCTAGAGAAGCTAAGAACGGTGCTGATCAGTCTTATGCCGACTACAACGCCAACCCTTTTGCCTTTTCGGTTGGTTATGAGCACTTTCATCAAGTTGCCAAGAAAAAACGAACAGTAGTTGGCTATATTTGCCATGGGTTTGAAAATGATGAAACCGGGTTGGTTCATCAGCAGTAATTTTTCGAACTAGCATTTTACCTTATAGCCGTTGCTAAGCACTAATTAACCTACTGCCAATTTAGCTGTTTCATGCCACAAATATGCAGGCATGGGGTGTTTAAGCTGCCATGTTATATTCATCGGTTGACTACCTTCATATTTAACAAAATCTACTGGACCAAAATTGACGAATCCCATAGTTCTGCCGTTTTCATCTTTGCCTTGTTCACGGACAAATAACAGGAAGGTTTTATTACGTTCTTTCTGTTTAATATAAGTTAAACCGCGACCTGAATCTGGTCTAGTACTGTTTTGCGTTTGCCAGTGAAATAACATTGGGCTAATAGCATAATCGTGGTACATGGTTGTGGCAGAGAATTGCTTTTCACATTTATCCAACGTTACGAATAACAATTCAGTATTTGCTTCAGCAATATTCAAAACACCTTCACGACTCGATGATTTTTTACTAAAAGTACTATCACCAAAAGCCACAAGAATATGTTCTTTCGGATAACGGACATGCATTTTAAGTGGTGACGAATCGACTGCCGAGTTATTAACCTTCGGCATATCAAACTCAGCGACTTCAAGGCGCTGAATAAGCATAGCAATGACTTCGCTTAACTCAGCTTTAAGTGTTTTATCTTTTAACGCGAGTAAACTTTTTGCGAGATCCCTAAACCCTGCTTGATGACCTGTTTTGTCCCAAAAATCATAATGACACATCAACGCGAATTGTTGCTGACGATATTGAGAAGCTTTATCCATGCTAGTTGTCGATATCAAAAAGTTGTTATCGCACAGCGCTTTAATAAAACGTAAATACGAAATAGATGAGCAATTAAGTAGTCTGTTATTAATTGCTCGATAATATGCGCTAAAAATATCTTTTTTATCGTCGGCTATTTCTTGTCCTTTGCTTACGGTAAGCAATACTGACCAGCCTCCAAACTTGCCATTTTTAACTTTATATACATCTTCTAAGGTAATATTTGGGTAAATTTGTAAAAAATTGCTGAGCGTTAAGGATAAGTTCGTTATATGTGGGAAGTTAGTTATTAAGTTAAGCAATTTATTTTTGTTTAACGTCGCTTGACTAATATTTTTAAGGATCATCGCTTGCGTGTTTTCTTGCAACTCAATACGGCAACCTAATGGTAGGTGAGGAAAACCTTGTTTAACTTCTTTCGCTATAGCCTGATTGGTTTTTCCCACTAATGCTCTGAATTTATGCGAAAAGTCATATTCAGGACGTGAATTGCCAACAAAGTCTAAAACAGTACAACATTCTTTGTCGTTTGTTAGTCGTAACCCTCGACCTAACTGCTGAAGAAATATTGTTAAGCTTTCGGTAGGCCGTAAAAATAGCAAGGTGTCTAATTCTGGAATATCGACACCTTCATTAAATATATCGACGACAAACAGGACATTGATTTGTTTTGATCTTAACTGCTGCTGTAAAAATTCACGGTCTTTACTGTTATCACTGATTAATACACCGCAAGCAATGTTATGTAGGGTGAATTTTTTTGCCATAAAATTTGCATGTTCTTTACTAACGCAAAACGCCAGCGCTCGCATTTGAGGTATATCAGTAACCACTTCTTCGAGACTTTGTATAATGCGTAAAACTCGTCGATCGTCATAAGTATAAAGATGCGTTAGCTCGGCAATATCATAACGGCCTTTTGACCATGATATTTTAGTTAAATCGGTATCATCATCTATACCAAAGTATTGAAATGGAGAAAGATGGCGTTGATTTATCGCTTCGGGTAATCTAATTTCCGCCGCAATAACATTACAGAAATCGCTTAGGATATCAGTGCCATCATGTCGTTCAGGTGTCGCCGTTAAGCCCAATAATATTTTTGGGCTAAAGTGCTTTAATATACCGCGGTAGCTATTGGCTGAAATATGATGAACTTCATCAATAACAATATAATCAAAGTAATCTTCACTTAGCGCTAAGGCATCAATTTGATTGTTTAAACTTTGAATTGATGCAAATAGGTGCTGATACTTACTTGGCTTATTACTACCTACCCACAACTCACCAAAAGCACTATTTTTTAATACGCCACGATATGCACCCAATGCTTGTTTTAAAATTTCTTCTCTATGAGCAATAAACAAAAAGTTGGCTTCAGGGTTCTGCTGATAAAAACGTGAAAAATCAAAAGCAGAGATAATGGTTTTTCCTGTTCCAGTTGCAGCTACCACCAAGTTCCGATAACGATTATGTAACTCTCGTTCAACCTGTAGCTTTTCCAGTATGGTTTGCTGATGCGAGTGAGGTTTGATATCGAAATAAAAACTTGGTGTTGAGTTATTAAAACTGCCTTTTGCTTCTTGTAGTGCGTTATTAAGCTTTTCTCGACTCGCAACTTCACCATCGAAGTGTTCAAAGTCAGGAGATTCCCAATAGGTCTCAAAAGTACTGAGTGATTTTTCAATAATGTGCGGGATTTCTTGCGAAGTAATTTTTAGATTCCATTCCAAACCACTGGTTAATGCTGAATGAGATAAATTGGATGAGCCAATATAACCCGTATGAAAACCGGTATTACGTATAAACAAATAAGATTTGGCATGCAGTCGTTCACGATTGGTATTGTAGCTCAGCTTTATCTCAGTATTAGGCAGTGATGCTAAAAACTCGACAGCCTTTGCATCAGTCGCGCCCATATAAGAGGTTGTAATTATTTTTAATTGCCTACCACTGCGAGTAAAAAATTCTAGCTCTTTCTTAAATATCCGAATACCTGTCCATTTAATAAATGAGACAAGCCAATATATTTTGTCAGAAGAAAGTATCTCTCTTTTAATTTCAGTCTCTAATGATACTCCTACGTTACTACCACAGAACAATTCACTTTGCGTTAAACCCGTTAATGGCATGATTGACTCAACATACTTGGGTAAATCAGCCGCTATTGGATTAGATTTATCAAACAGTGCAGTAAGAATTTTTCCTTGGCTATCGAGTAAATTCTCATTGATTAACTTGTCATCTCTGATATGTGTACTAAGCCATTTCACAATCGTATTCGCGAGGCTTATTTGTTGATGAATTCTAGCATCACCATTTGGCACTGAGTCCATAGCTATTTCTATAATTCGAGTTAAGAATCGTGATAGCCAAGTTGCGGCTTCGCCAGCCTCTAATAAACGTTCGCCAACATGAAAAGTTTCACGATCCAAATTTTGTTCAACTAATTGAGTAATTAGTTGCTCATAAATGCCCGTTTGATTCATGAATACCCTTCTTCGATTTTACTCTAATAGATTGAGGTGTATTGTATACAAAAAAAGCTAAATGAGTGTTACCCCAGCTAATGATAAATGCCAATTAACTCAACTAGCACTTATCTTCAAGCAACTCAGTTAAACAAGCTACCTGCTCTGTTAATGAAGCAATTTGTTCTTCTAGTGCCGTGACTCGCTGAGCTAGTTGGTTATTACTTACAGAAGGAGCAATTGCTGAAGAAGTACTTTCTGAGAGAGCAGCTTCCGTTTGAGCAACGTTAGATTCGACACCATAGCTTTCATCAACATCAGAAAATAAATGCACGTAACGAGATTCACGCTTTCCTGGTTGACGTTCGAGTTTTTTAACCAGTGTTTGCCCGTTTAAGTTTTGTAATTGCTCTAAGGCAGTTTCCACTTCTCTTACATCGGCAAAATCAGCTAAACGTGTGGTGCGAGTTCTTAATTCACCCGGCGTTTGCGGCCCGCGCAGTAATAGCACACAAATAATCGATCTTTGTTGTGGGCTAAACTTTAAATTGCCAAATTCAGTATCACAGAAATAATGATAATATTTGCTGACTCGACCAGAGGCTTTATGATCTATCATTAATTGGTTCATTTTTGACAGTTCATCGATACTATTTTGCACGTCAGATTCTGACAATGACATAACAGGTTCACGGTTACTTTTTTGATTACAAGCGGTGGTAATGCCATTTAACGACATTGGATATTGCTCGGGTGTGGTGGTTTCTTTTTCTAACATGATGCCGATAATTCGGCATTGTTCTGCGGATAGTGTGATCATACTGAAGGCATCCTTTTTAAAACTTTTAATAATAGAGCTCTACGAATTAACTGTAACCTTTGCTAGTAAAAGGTACTCGCAAAGGTTACTTGTAAAAATCCATCATTTAACGGTGGTTTAGCTATGACATTAATTCTGGTTACTTCGCCAATATAGTTAGCACAGCGCTATTCATGGCTTGGGTCGCTGTCGCAATCACTTTTTCAGCATCAGGTGCCCAAAACGGGCTATGCAGTGATGGTAAGGTTTCACCTGTTTCTTGCGCTGATTGCCATTTATCGTGCGGTACGCCACCAACCCAAAATATCATGCTTTTAATGTTTTTATCTGCGCGGTAATAACGACTGAAGTCTTCTCCTGCCATTACTGGTGGCACTTCTTTTACTCGTTCTTTACCAAACTCGCTAGTAAATAATTTAGCCATTGCTTTGGTAAATTCAGGTTCGTTATAAGCCGCAGGCGTGTATTCGTCTTTTACGGTAACTACCGGCAACAAGTCTTCCGGTAAGCCCATCGCAATACCTTCGCCTTTCGCTATTCTAGTAATGCCATCAATTAATTTTTGGCGGGTTTCATCAGAGTAGCTACGCACGGTTAGTAATAATAATGCCTGATCTGAAATGATGTTGTGCTTAGTACCTGATTGAAAACTGCCTACGGTGACAACAGCGGCATCTTGCGGGTCTAATTCACGGCTAACAAGGGTTTGTAAAGCACCAACAATACGAGCGCCTAATACGATAGGGTCTTTCGTTGCGTGCGGGTAAGCCCCGTGGCCGCCGACACCTTTCACTAAAACATTTACACTATCAACATTGGCAAGGGTAAAGCCTGAAGTATAACCAATAACACCCGCTTTTAAGCCAGCAGAATTATGAAATGCTAAGGCGTAATCAGGTTTTGGAAAGCGTTCATATAGACCGTCGGCTAGCATGTCTTTTGCACCGCGACCACGCTCTTCAGCTGGCTGTAATATCATTACTAACGTGCCTGACCAATCAGCTTTGTTTTCACTAAGCAATTTGGCTGTACCGACCCAACTTGTCATGTGGGTATCATGTCCACAGGCATGCATTACATGGCTTTGTAAGCCTTCTTCAGTGGTAGTGGTAACCTTTGACGCAAATGCTAATCCAGTTTGTTCTTTTACGGGTAAGGCATCCATATCCGCTCGAACCAATACTGTTGGGCCTTTACCATTTTTTAACACCGCAACAACACCAGTTCCACCAACACCTTCTGTCACTTCAAAACCAAGCTCACGCGCATTTTTAGCTAATTTTTTAGCGGTATTAAACTCATAACTAGAAAGCTCGGGGCTTTGGTGTAAATCTTTATATAACGTCATAAGCTCAGGCATAGCAGCCTTTACTGATTTTACCTTGTCATTTGCAGCGTAGCTTAATGAACTAGCAGCGAGGCATAAAACGGTTGTTATAAATGCTATAGTTTTCATTGTATTACTCAGTAAAAATTGCGAATGATTCATCTTAGCTAAATGAAGACAAGGCTACAATGTTAATTAAAACCATTGAAAATATAACTTAAGAAAAGTAACTGATTTAATTATAAAAAACTAAGCGGATAGTATGGGAATAGTGATTATTCTGCTCATCATTTTTAACTATTGCGAATGACGATTAAAGAAGGTTACAAGGTGGAAATGAAACCATCACAGCCCGCTAACGCAAGGGTAGTATAGACTGCTGATGGTTTTAGGTGTTACATAACTCATTTAAAAATAATTGAGCCGTTATTCGATATTCTGGATCTGCTCACGCATTTGCTCAATTAGTACTTTCAATTCAACAGCTGAATTAGTGATATCAGCGTTAATTGATTTTGAGCCTAAGGTATTCGCTTCTCGGTTAAACTCTTGCATCATGAAGTCTAAACGACGGCCTTGTGCGCCACCTTTTTTCAAAATACTACGAGTTTCTTTTACGTGACTAAATAGGCGGTCAATTTCTTCATCAACATCCATTTTTTGCGCTAACAACACAAGCTCTTGTTCAACACGTGATGATTCAAGCTCGATGTTCGCATCTGAAAATTTATCGGTAATACGTTTGCGTTGCCATGCAATAACTTCAGGCATATGCCCTTTGACAACTTCTGACTGTTCAACAATACCATCAAGGCGTTGCTCAATAAGCGCTTTCATATTGGCGCCTTCATCAGCTCGGGCAACAATAAAGTCTTTCAGTGCTTGGTCAAAGCCAGCAAGAATTTCAGCTTGAATGGCATTCATGTCTGATTCTTCAGCTTCCATCACACCAGGCCAACGCATAATTTCTAACGGGTTAACTTGGCTATTCAATGTTTGCTCATTGATCCAATTTGCATGTTTAAGCAAATTTTCAGCAAGCGCGGTATTCATTGATAAATTACTTTTTTCACCCGGATTAGCATTAAAACGTAAGTTACATTCTACTTTGCCGCGATTTAATTGCTTACGAAAGCGTTCACGTAATACTGGCTCTATACTGCGAAATTGTTCAGGTAAACGAAAATAAGTTTCGAGGAAACGTTGATTTACAGAGCGGATTTCCCAAACCGCATTGCCCCACTCGCCTTTTACTTCATGGCGAGCAAATGCTGTCATGCTGTGGATCATAGAATTTCCTAAATGTTTAATATGGTCAATAACTGGGATTATGCCCTAGCTGAGATCAGGGATCTAGTTTCCGGGCATTTATCTATATCATAAAAAATATTTAGGGTTGATATGGTTTAGGGTGCGGTAAACTCCACATTTCCAAAATTAACATCAAAATCAGCACACCAGACACTTAATCCGTCCATGTCATCTAATGTTCTTCCCTGAGGTAGTCGTAAGGTAATTTGAGAGTTTTCGAACACTTGACCATCAATTCGGTCACCAACAGCAAAAGAATTATTCCCGGCATATTCTTCATTGATTGCCCCGTAGAAATAAACTAAAGGACCGCCGCCGTCATAATCAAAGCTGCTAATTTCAATTGTACAGTCATCAATAATTGTCGCTTGTCCCGATACGTTGTGAGCTAGAGTTTGAAAACTTCCGGTAAAGCCTACTTTGTCGTGGGTACTTGTACAGCCTGAAGTATTCTCTCCGTTAAGTGTACTCAACGTGTTTTGAAAGTGAGACAATGCTTTATCTGCACTAATTAATGATTGGTATACGCCTCCGCTATTCTCAACAATTTCTTGAACTTGAGAATCAAAGCTATCATCAGCAAAGTCTATTGTTAAGTCACTTGCTAAAACGTGCGCCATCTCTGGTATTTCAATACCGTTTTCAGCAATACCATCTAAATCTAGGCTTTGTAATAATCGGATCATATTTACAACCGCTACATTTGTAAGATCTTCAGTTGCAAACACGTTTAATGGCGTTACATATGGCGCACCAAGTGTTGCTGGAAATTCAATACCACCAATTGAGAACACTACTGTTTCGTTAGCAATATAGTTAAACTCCCCCTCTGTGGTTGTAGTTCCATTCTGAGTAGCCGTTTGATAGTTTAATCCTTCAACTGCTGAGTCAAAAAACGCCCCTTTTAAGATTGTTGGCGCTGGGGCAGGAACTGGTGGTAACGTATTTTCAACTGTTCCCGAGCCCGAGCCACCACCACAAGCTGTTATACACAGCGAAATCAGCACCATTATCAATTTTTTTCTATGCATCTTAAATTCGTCCAAGCTAAAGTAATTTAATTAAGTATGCAGTAGTCACATTACGAAATCTTAACAGAAGTATCACATTTTAAAACTTTTAGGAAAAACCGGTAACTTCCTGTACTTAAACGGCTTTACGGTAAAAGAAGTAAAAAACCACCTTTAGCTAGCACTTTTCTGCCAACGCTCTTTGATGTGGTCAGCCACACGGAATGAATTGGCATAAATAGTAAAAGTGTAAGGCACACTGCCACCAGTTGGCATGAATGAGGCATCAGTAACGAATAGGTTTTCAACTTCATGCGCTTGACAGTTTTTGTTTAGTACTGAAGTTTTAGGATCGTTACCAAAACGACAACCACCAGCCATTAAGTTCGAAGCAGGTGCACTACTTACTGATGACGAGATATTAGTTGCCCCCATTTCTGTCAGTAATTTTTCAGCTTTTTCAGCTAAGTACTCACCAACATCTAAATCGTGGTTATGGGCACCAATACGTATTTTTGCTACCGGATCGCCCCACTTATCAGTAACGTCATCATCCAAGTCGACAAAACAATTATCGGTTGGTAGCCAGTCGTTAAACACTTCAAAACGTAAGGTTTTATAGGTGGTGAATTCTGTTTTCATGCTTTGTTTAAGTTCTTCACCCCAAATTAGTTTTTCGCTGTCTTGCGCTTCATCGTATTGCCATTTGGTACTCTGCGCACGAGCAATAGGGTTTTGATAAAAGAGGAAATCTATTGTGCCGCCCTTAGCTTTACCATCACGATTAAAACCGTTAAAGGCTTTATCATCAATCTGGTACCAGTCTTGTAACGCGCGATTAATAAAAGGCCCTACTTGCTTTAATTGCGCCTGTTTTTCTTTGGTTAAATCTTTATAGAAGAAGTCGCCGCGACCGGTTCCGCCACCACTAAAAATTAAATTTTTACCAACATGTCCGGTGTTATTAGCAATGCCGTTAGGAAACTTTTCGCCCTTTGATGCTAATAATAAACGTGAGGTTTCTACCGCTTGGCACGCTACAACATAATATTTCGCCGTTGCGACTTGCTTACGCCCAGCTTTGTCGTAATAAAGCACACCCGAAATTTCGCCTTGGCTATCAGTTTCAATTTTATACACTTTTGCATGTGGCGTTATGGTGCAATTCCCAGTGGCGACTGCGTGATTAAGCAATGCTGCTCGGCCACTACCTTTTGCGCCTGATGCACAGCCATAGCTGCTACAGTAACCTGAATATTCACAGCTATTTCTGCCCATGGCAGGCTGTGACAAAATGGCGCGTGGCACTGGAACTGCGTGGTAACCAATCTCTTTTGAACTTTCATCTATCCATGATGATATTGCGTTTTCTGCAACAGGTGGAAATGGAAAATCTGTTGAGCGAGGCTCTTGATGTGGATGCTCAGAAACTCGACCTGACACGCCGACTACTTTTTCAACCATGGCGTAATAAGGTTCAAGTTCATCATAGTCAATTGGCCAATCTTCTACATTGGCACCTTCAATGGCACCAAATTCTGATTTTAGGCGAAAGTCGATGGGCTTTAAGCGATGAAAATAGCCACTCATAAAGTTAGAAGAGCCACCGACAACGGTGCCATTCCAAAAGCTCCACCCCGACTCACTTGTCGCTTCACCTTGCCAAAAACTTTCGCCATCTTCAGTTTCATATTCTTCTTCGATAACGTGCTGTTCATCTTCAAGCTTAGGGTTATACGCATCGCGTAAGCTAATGGCTAATTCGTCTTTATAAAACTCTTTTTCCGTTAACCACGCACCTTTTTCTAGCACTAACACTTTAGCGCCCGCTTTGGCTAAGGTATAAGCAACAGGTGACGCGCCAGCGCCACTACCCACTATACAAATATCATATTTCATGCTTTTCGAGTTCCTACTTGCTTACCGATATATTGCTGATGACTAACCACTTGCGTTGTTTTATTAGCAGTCGACATTTTGCTATTTAACACTATCGGCAGTTTGCCTGGTAGTTCATAGTAACGTTGTCCTGCTTGCGGCAGTGGAAACCCAGCTTGATGCTCTAACCATTGCCAACCAATGCCATTTGGATTACCGCCATAACTTGGTGGGGACAGCATGGCCTCAAAAATATAACCAACTAAATTGCTTAACCAGTTCTCACCGGCCGTTGATTTACTAATAGCGCGTAGAATGCTTTCTTTTTCATTGAAAGTTAATAGCACAAAGTTTTTCTGCAACTGGCTAGTACTAAAGCCATTTAGCCAGCCGACACCTTTATAAATAAATTCAATTTCGGCTTCTTCTGTTGGCTGTTGAAAAACCACGTTGTACAAATACTGCGTTACTTGAATTTCTTTCGCGCTTGGCCCTGTTGGTGACTCAGGTAATAAATGAGCCAATACGGCATCTAACGTTAACCAAGGGTCGGTTTTCAATGCGCCATCAAGCTTATTAGCGGTAACAGCTGACCAACTGCGCATTGGCATAGCTGCTATCATAGTTGCGCCTGCCGCCGACTTTAACGCGCTACGACGCGAAACTTTCTTTTGTAGCCACTTAGGTGTACGAAAATTTTTGTCAAAAAATGACTTAACTTGCGGCACAGTTTTAGCCTTTTGCACTTGAGACATTGTCATTTTCCTTGTTATTTTTCACCTGCCACTTATCTAAAAATTCTGACCAATACTCTACAGAATATTCTAAGTTATCGAGTAGTTCCGCAGTATCTTTTGAAAGCAACATACGGCCGCTATTGGTTGACACATACATATGCGGGTAACCTTGTACAGGCGGTAACGACTTCATAAACGCTTCATTTTCGTTGCTATCACTAACGCTTATTTTCAGCAGTACGTATTTACTATGTAATTGTTGATAAACCTTTGGATTTTTAGCTAAAAATGCATCCATTTTGTGACACCAAGTGCACCATGTGCCGCCAATCTCAATTAAAACGTTACGATCACTTTCTTGTGCTAATTTGATAGCTGCTTGCGCATCTTTAAATGGGTCACGCTTGTCATCGTAAACTTGACTGTATAATGGTAATTCTTTAGTTATATTTACTGCGGTGTCTTTTGCACTCGCATCATCTAGGGTAAGTAAACTGGATAAAAATAAAACAATAAGCAGATGAAATTTCATAAATTTTCTCTATTTCCTTGATACTCAATAGCAATTGAAGATAAACACACAATAGAATGACCTTCTTTTATTTAACTATATTTCATAATAGTTAATTGTTGTACTCAGAAAGCCATATTCATGACTTTTAAAAATTATTACACGACATTACACGCCATTGAATCACTCATTTCATGCTGTTAGCCTGTTTAGTTAATTAAAAATAGTTTGGCATTAAGAAAGTTAAAGGGTGATTCATGTTTTATATTCTAGGTTTTGTAGCTTTGTTCGTTGTTTTTTTACTTATCTCACGGGGGAGTACGGTTAAAGAAGTTCCTGTTTCTTATTCTTTAAAAGGTCCGTTATTCACCCCCGCAGAAAGAACATTTCTAGCAGCGCTTAATCAAGCATGCGGGGTAAACGCCAAAGTGTTTGTCAAAATTAGAGTTGCTGATGTTATCAAACCACAACCGGGTTTAAATAAAACTCAATGGCAAAGCGCGTTTAACCAAATTTCTTCAAAGCACTTTGACTATATTTTATGTGACCCCATTAGTCTGGCCGTTATGGCAGTTGTTGAATTTGATGACAGCCGTCATACCCAACCTAAAAATGTTGAAAGAGATAAGTTCGTTGACGAAATATGCGCATCTGCATCACTTAAATTGCACCGTTTTTCAGCTGAATATGCCTACAACCCAGATGAAATGAGAAAGACACTATTCCCAGCAATAGAAAGTGCTAATGCTGCTTAACAAGCATAAAATTAAAAATGAAATATTGTTTAAAACGATTTAGCCGGTATAGATAATAAAGAATTTTCTCTTGAAGCAAATTATTCCACATATGGCTAATATTGCTTTAAGGGAAAATGCCGGCATCTTTCCACGTGCCCTAGCAATTTTGGCTAAAGAATAAATCTTCACCAACGACCCGAAATTATTTTTTCAATATTTCAAAATACTGCAATGTCATTATGTCAAATTGTCAGCCGAACGATTATAATGCGCAGCAATTATACTACGATAGGAATTTCAACATGCGTCCAAGCGGCAGAACTTTAGGGCAAATTCGCCCTGTAACCATTACACGTCAATTTACAGCTCATGCGGAAGGCTCAGTACTTATTGAGTTTGGTGACACGAAAGTTATATGTACTGCTACTGTTGAAGTAGGTGTTCCACGTTTTCTAAAAGGTCAAGGTAAAGGCTGGATCACTGCTGAATACGGTATGTTACCTCGCTCAACGCATACTCGTATGCGTCGTGAAGCTGCTAACGGCAAGCAAAGTGGCCGTACCTTAGAAATTTCTCGTTTAATCGCCCGCTCGTTACGCGCAGCAGTAGATTTAGTTGCTTTAGGTGAAAATACGATTACCGTTGATTGTGACGTAATTCAAGCAGACGGTGGTACTCGTACTGCGTCAATTACTGGTGCTTGTGTTGCATTAGTTGATGCATTAAACCATATGCGTGCGAAAGGTATTATCAATAACAACCCACTTAAGCACATGATTGCCGCTGTTTCTGTTGGGATCTACAAAGGCGAGCCAATTGCTGATTTAGAATACCTTGAAGATTCAGCAGCCGATACTGATATGAACGTAGTAATGACTGAAACCGGTAAGCTAATTGAAGTGCAAGGTACTGCTGAAGAAGAACCATTTAGCTTCGACGAAATGCAGCAAATGTTAGAACTTGCAAAAAATGGCATCAATGAATTATTTGATATCCAAAAAGCCGCTTTAAACTAAGAAACCGATAGGAATTGATTATGAAAGATTATCAACGCGACTTTATTGAGTTTGCATTATCTAAACAAGTATTACGCTTTGGCGAATTTACACTAAAGTCTGGCCGTACTAGCCCTTATTTTTTCAATGCCGGTTTATTCAATACTGGTGGTGATTTAGCGCGCTTAGGTCGTTTTTATGCGGCAGCATTACAAGACTCAAAAATTGACTACAACTTGTTGTTTGGTCCCGCTTACAAAGGCATTCCAATTGCGACAACGACTGCCGTAGCGCTTTCTGATAGTTACGATATCGACATGCCATATTGCTTTAACCGTAAAGAAGCAAAAACCCATGGTGAAGGTGGCAGCTTAGTTGGCTCTGCACTTGAAGGTAAAGTAATGTTAGTTGATGACGTGATCACTGCTGGCACGGCTATTCGCGAATCAATGGAAATCATTAAAGCACATGGCGCTGAATTATCAGGCGTGCTTATCGCTTTAGATAGACAAGAAAAAGGTCGTGCTGAACTTTCTGCCATTCAAGAAGTTGAACGTGATTTCAATACTAAAGTTATTTCTATCGTAACATTAGCAGATTTAATCACTTACTTAGAAGAGAAGCCAGATATGGCTGACAGTCTAGCAAGTATCAAGAAGTATCGTCAGGACTACGGTATTTAATCATTAGCTGATATTATCGCAAAACGTAAAAAGCCTGCAGTTGCAGGCTTTTTTATTATCTGGATATAGTCATTCAAAAGTGAGTTAAATTAACAGTAAAACTAACTAGGCAATCAACTCAAATTGAAAGCTCGGTGGCTTTTCATATGCCTGATTAATTGTTGAATAAAACTGTTCAATGCGCCCTGCACGTTCATCTATCGCAGTTGGACGACTAGGCACAATAGCATCCTGTGATGATAAGGTTTGCTGAATTTGGCGGTCAAACGCTTTGCTACTTTCGTTATTTTCAAAGCTATTGTCGTCTTGTGCCAAAACCTCTTTATCGCGATATAAATTACCTGCAGTTGGCTTTACCTCAGCATCTTCTGAATTTAGGGCAATTAACTCTGCTTGCGCTTCAGCGATGATACTTGCAGCAGAAGCAGCAACGCGTGTATCTTGCGCCGATGGACTAGCCGGCGCTAAAGCAGCAGCTTGCACCTTCTTCATTTTAGCGATAGTTTCTTTAGGGTCACCCGCAATAGGTGTCAAATCGACGGCAACTTCACCCTCAACCGCATATTTTTTACCATCAGGACCAATTTCATATGAATATGATGGCGAACCAGTAAATGCTCCGCCTACTGCCGCATGAGCCATTTCGTGAGTACGTACTTCTTTATCACGAATTTCCAAATTTCTAATAACTTGTTTTTCAGCAAAAGCTTCTGCATTAGCTTGTTGCTCAGTAATTGCAGTATCTTGGCCATCAACTGATTCTGAACCAGTGTTATTTTGTTCATTATTTTCGTTGGAAGGGTCTTGTGAAGCATCTTGTTGCGAGTCTTGTGCAGAACCTTCATTACCACCAGTTCCACCACTTATTGACTCACTAGCTTGTTCTGCTTGCTTACGTAAATTAGCAAAATCAACTTGTTCATTGTTCTGTGCAGGCGTGCGACCACGTTCTTTGTCTGAAGCTACCCCTTTTTCACCCGCAGATTGATTCGCGGCTTCAGGCTTAGCAATAACTTCTCGTTGCTGATTTTCACGGCGCAAGCTATCCGTCTGCAGGTTAACTGCAGTTTGTATCGGAGCATTAAATGCTTGCGGGGTGATATTCATCGGAATTTAAACTCGCACGTCAATTAACGTACCGAGGTTTTCATCTGCTGATTGAATGACTTCAGCAGAAGCTTGCGCTTGTACTTCTGCAACACGCAAATTAACAATGGATTCAGTTAAACCATTCGGCTCATTAACAGCGGATGTTGTTGCAGCACTGTTAGACGTAGGCTCTACATTCGCTTCATTATCTGAAAGTGTATTACGTGCGATATCAGTTGCGGCTTTATTTGCTTCTTCTGTTGCTTGCTGAAAGCCTTGCACGCCAGCATTAAAGGCTGATTGTATTTCCATAATATTCTCCTAAATATATTTATTTATCGCGAGTTCTAAACAAATATATTCGTGTAATTATGCGTTCAATTATTAACCAAAAACTCTAAAAAGTAAACAATTTAGTCTTTTTCAATATGTTCTAACAACCAGCTTTTCAGTACTGTTAAAAATTCAGTTTGGTGAGAAATAAACGGCGCATGTGATGCTTGTTCAAAAATAAAATGATCGCTATCGGGCACAAGGCTGTTAATCAAAGGAATAACACCTTTAGGTACTAAGCCATCCAGCTTGCCATACAAACGCAAAAACGGCTGATGAATATCGCTTAGTCTATTTGATAAATTAGACGTTTCTAACAACTGCAATGAGTCGTCTAGTACTTGTTGATTAGGCTGCTCATATTGCATAACTAGATCACGAAGTTTTTTAATGTCTTGCCTAATGTTCGGGCTACCCATGGCTTGAATTTTTAAAAAATTACTGATGGTTTTTGTCGTATCTTGTGCAAGTTGCTGATGAAACATTGCCAAAACACTTTCTTTAATACCTGGCCAAGCTTCACGTTCTACAAATTGCGGCGAGCTAGCCACGGTTACCAACCCAACTACTTGTTCAGGATGGGTAAGAGTTATTTGACTTGCCACTAAGCCACCTAACGACCAACCAATATAAACTGCAGGCTTCCCTATTGCTTGTTGAATAGCATCGGCAATTTCAACTAGCGAATATTCACTCACTTGATACGAGTTATTTGTTGCAAACCCAGGTAGATCAACAGTGATAACTTCAAAGTCTGATTTTAGCTGCTCTAAACATGGTTGCCAAACAGCTGAGTTAAGCCCCCAGCCATGAATAAAAACTAATGGAATGCCTTGTCCTTGGCTCGCAATTTTCAATCTTTCTGCCATGCTTACTACGCTCTATAACGGATGAGCGCATAGTTTAACCAATGGATGCTAAAAATGGAATTTGGCAACAAGCTCAATAGTGAAATGGCGTTAAGTTTGAAGCAAACATTACCACTGTTGATTAAAAAGATAAGGCTATTGATAAGTTGCTGCACTTTGTGCGGTAATGCTTGCCAACAGCATCAACTACTTTGCCAATATTGCCAAGCTGATTTACCTTACTTTAAAGAAGATTTAATTGGGTTCGATTTATTATCATGGCCAGCGATTAAGCAAGCCTTACCTAAAACGACTTTTGATCACTTATTCAGTTTAGCGCCTTACCAGTGGCCTTTTTCTACTTGGATTAATCAGCTGAAATACCAAGGGAAAACAGAATTAGCTGGGTTATTGGCTTATTTGTTAGCTCAACGTTGGCAACAATACTTATCTGCAGTCGAAGAACCAAAGGTTGCAGAACAGCTTTTAGTGCTTAGCGTACCGCTGCATATCAGCAAGTGGCAAGAACGTGGATTTAATCAGGCACATTTAATTGCTAAGCGCTTCGCAAAACAATTTAATTACAACTATCAGCCAGAGTTACTGATACGAAAGAAGATTACGCAGAGCCAAGTAGGAAAATCAGGTGTGGCACGAAGAAAGAATTTAGCAAATGCATTTCGTATTAATTCAGCATATTTAGGTGAATTTGCTGAACACGTAATTTTAATTGATGACGTAGTAACAACAGGCACAACGGCCAATGAAATTTGCAAACTGCTGAAAAAAAGAGGAGTGCAAACCATTACACTCCTCAGCATTTGTTTAGCGTTACCTAGCTAATTTGCATTAGTTTTATTCTGCAGGACGAGCGCTAAAAGCTTTTGAAAAGAACAAGCTATTGGCAATGATTTTCATGCTACCTAAAAAGTAGCCGCGGAAAACCAAGTCATCAGTACTGGCAATCACTCGCCCTTTACCAACATTATGAGCAACAAGTGTTGGATTATTTGCAACGCGATTAACCAAATTTTGATCGGTGTAACCGCTCATCAAAGGTGCATGACTATATTTGGCAACACTGATAAATGGTGTTGTAGTTTGTTCCATAATCACCGTACTGTTACGAAATACTGGTAACTCGCTGTTTTGGTAACCATAAGCAAGTGGATGGCTGGTATCGAGTTCTGCTTGATAAATAGCACCTGCAATACGTTTTCTGCCTGCTAATGACTCTTTGTCACCATAGGTGAGCTTTTCCGTATCAAACAATTGGTCGATATGATCTTTACTAACAAAGTCTATTTTCAGCAATTCTTTATCTGATAACCAACGTGCAGCACGCTTTTGAGCAAACACCACGCCACCGCTAGCTAACCATGATTTAAGTTTATTTAATACCGCACCATTTAACTTGCCGTATTTTCCATCAACCATGATGATATGGCTATAGTCAGCAAAATTCACAGCAGCCAATCGTTGCATTTCAACAACTGTCACGGGAATCTCTAATAAGTTATCAAGGTAGTAAAGCATTTCACCCGCTTCATACTGAGACGTACCTTTACCACCAACCATTAATACTTTAGGTGCTGAAATTGGACGGAAAGAGCTACTGCCAAGATCTATCCCTTTAACCGTTAAACCAGTATCTAAAGCAATAAGAGGTATTTGGTTATTCGCTGCAAAGTCACTAGAAATATTGCGCCAATTATCAACGTTTTGGTTTCCAGCAGGAATAATAATAGTGCCTTTGTCGAATGCTTTCGTTACGCCGTTAACGGTTGCTGAAAATACTTTCGTCGCCACCTTAGTATTAATGCCAGCACTTGTAAGTTTATTTAATAATTTAGGCGCTAAAAAGTCATGCCATTCGAAAGCGTAGGCATAGGCTGAACTAACAGTTTCAAGCGTTTTTTCACTGCTTAGTTGCCAAGGTGAATCTTGGGTTTTTAAGCCCCAAGTACGGCCGACTTGGGCAAATTTAATATTCATTGCTAGTGGCAGTGTCCAACCTGAAACATCATAAAAGGTGTTGTCTTGGAAGTTCTTCTGCTGATTGAACAAGGCTTTAATGACACGATATTGTGGTTGAGCTAATGGAATATAAAAACTTTGCTCAGCAATATAGGTTTTATCATGAATTTTATAGTCTTGAGTTAACGGGTAAACTTTAATTTGATGTTGTTGTAGCTTATTTAAGAAAGCCTTTAAGCGATAATTGTCTTTCGCTTCGGTAAAAATATAACCATTAAAGTTTTCATCACTCGCTTGTTGTTGAGCTAGTTGATAAAAGTCTTTGCGGTAGCTTTTAAACTTCGCTTGGTTTTTCCAGGCACCTTCAATGGTTGAAAGTGATGTTAATACATGGTTTTGCACACCATATTCAAAGGTCAATAAGCCATTAACACTATCTTGTTGAAAGCCGCGGCTACTTGCCTGCTCAAATAACACGCCAATACCACCATTGATATCTGGATAGGTAGAGCCTTTGCCGTAATAAAAATCATCAAAGCTTTCTTCGCTGTAATATAAACGATCTTTACCATCAAGTGCCTTAGCATGGTAAGTCGCTAATAACTGTGTTAATTCTGTGTTCTTAGCCGGTGTTAATGGATGTGTGCGAGTTGGAATACCTGGCTGGAAGAAATAGCTACCATTTGCCCCCATTTCATGAAAGTCTCCTAAAACATTAGGTTGGTATTGATGGAAGTAAGGGATGCGATTTTGACTTTCTTTTTGTGACAACAATAACCAATCACGATTTAAGTCAAAGCCAAAATGGTTAGTACGACCAGTGCGCCAGTTTTGGTGATGTTCAATATGATTCGGATCAGGATTTTCGGTAATACCTCGATGTGTAGTTACCCAATTTACAAATCGGTCCATACCATCAGGGTTAAGGCTCGGCTCAATGACGATAATGGTGTCGTTAAGCATGTCTTTAACAGCTTCATCTTCAGAAGCAGCTAAATGATACGCCACCACCATAGCGGCATTTGTACCACTAATTTCATCGCCATGAACACTGTAACCTAGCCAGACAACAACAGGGTCTTTAGCTGACGCTTCAATATCAGCGCGACGAGCTAAAATTTGGTCAATGTTAGCTAAGTTTTCTGGGCTAGAAATAGTCAATAATACTTGTGAACGAAACTGAGTCGTACGGCCCATTTCTTCTATGGTAACTCGAGATGATGCTGTCGCTACTTGTTGCAAGTAATGCAAAACTTGATCATGACGCGGATGACGTTCACCAATACCAAAGCCCAAAGAGGATTTTGGCGTTGGCACGTTTTCACTATATTTAGCACCATTTGGTAAGTAGGTACTTACATCGGCACTATGCGCAGTAAAATTAACGGTCAATGATGCAATAAATAGCATTAATACCAAGGTTCGAGACAACAATAACAACATATAAGATTTCCTTATTTAATTGTTGGATAAAATAGCAAAATATTACTTAATGAACCAGCTATGGCATTAAATCGACAACAAATTTTGCAATAATTTGAGCTTTTTTAGATTTATTCGACTTGGTACATAAATTATACCAACAAGTACTAGCACCAAATGACAGAGCAGAGTAAAATGCCTATACTTGAGTGATATAGTCGGGTATTGAACGTTCAATCCCAGTGGTAAAGAGTAAAATAGTATGATGATTAATATTTCAGAAACTGCACAAGAGCATTTTGTAAAACTACTGTCTCAACAAGCTGAAGGCACGAGTATTCGTGTGTTTGTTGTAAATCCAGGAACAGCGAGCGCTGAGTGTGGCGTATCATACTGTCCTGCGGACGCTGTAGAACCTGATGATATTGAATTAAAGTTTGAAAAGTTTTCAGCTTATATCGATGCCGACAGTAAGTTATTTTTAGAAGAAGCAGAAATTGACTTTACGACAGATCAAATGGGCTCTCAATTAACCTTGAAAGCGCCAAATGCTAAGTTACGTAAAGTTGCTGACGACGCGCCATTATTTGAACGTGTTGACTACTTCTTAAAAGCCGAAGTTAATCCACAACTTGCAGGCCATGGCGGCGAATGTACGCTAATGGAAATCACTGAAGACGGTTATGCAGTGCTACAATTTGGCGGCGGCTGTAACGGTTGTGCGCAAATCGATGTAACGGTTAAAGACGGCATTGAAAAGCAATTGCTAGAAATGATGGCTGGTGAAATTAAAGGTGTACGTGATATGACAGAACACGAACGCGGTGAACATTCATATTACTAAGCTTGTATAGCGTAAGTTAGCTAGCACCATGTCATTATTAGAAAAACTAGGCCAAGACCCACAACGTAGCATGCAGCTATTTTTATGTGGACTTGGTCTTTTTGTTTTCGGCGCCGCTTTAATATTTATCGGTGTATACTACAGCCACATTTGGCAAATTATTGGCATCGCTGTTTTAGCGCTTGGTTGCCTTATCGCTATCTACGGTTATATTGGCTTATTTGCCAATCGTTTATACCATATTGTCAATCGCAGCAAACGTTAAAAACTCAACCTGTTTCGCTGATAATGCCATGCTAAAGTTACACCACGTGCAAGCATAAACACCGAAAACGCTGCCCACAAACCATGATTACCATAATCCCTTAATAACCACCACACAGGGAAGAAACAACCAAACGTTGCAATCAACATACTATTTCTCATAATACTTGCCTGCATTAAACCAACATAAACACCGTCGTATAAATAACACCAACAAGCTATTAGTGGCAGTGCGATAATCCAGCCGATATGCTGCAACGCATAGTCAACCACTTCAGGAATAGTGGAAATACTAGCGATAAAATAACGGCCAGCAAAATAAAATACCAAACTATATGCCAGAGCGAAAATTCCCGTCCAAAATAGCGCAATATTAACATTCACAAACATGCCCTTTTGATTGTTCTCACCCTTCGCTTTTCCTACCATCACTTCTGCCGCATTGGCTACACCGTCTAAACCAAAGGAAATTAATAACAGAAAATTCATTAGAATCGCGTTGGCTGCAACTACATCATCACCGAGTCGAGCGCCTTGGAAAGTCATAAAAATAAAACAGACTTCCAAGCATAATGTTCTGATCAAAATATCACGATTAAGCTTGAAGTAGCTAAGTAAAGCAGTACGTTCTACAACTGCATTTAGCACTTGCTTATAATTTGAAAAAACAGCAATAAATTTATCTTTAAAATGATGATAAACCAGTGCTAAACCAAGCAATAAACCGCTGTACTCAGCAATCAATGTTGCTAAGGCAACGCCCTTTACTTGCAATGAGAATCCGATAACGAAAATCAAATCAAGTAGTAAGTTAATCAAGTTAGTTGCAACAACCAGCCACAGCACAACCTTGGCTTTATGATTACCCAGTAGCCAGCCAAGAATAACTAAATTTGCTAATGCGGCAGGTAAACCCCAAACCCGAATAGCACTATATTCACGGGCATAAAACTGTACTTGTTCTGAGCCGCCAGCCAAAGACAAGGCGAGGTCTAGGTAGAATGTTTGAAAAAGAATAACGAAAAGCCCAATAGTAAACGCGACGATAATACCGCGCAGTAATATTAAACAATTTAACTGGCTATCATTTTTGCCAAAAGCTTGTGCAGATAATCCGGTAGTCGACATGCGTAAAAAACCACACAGCCAGGTTATTGCGGTGATGATCATCGCACCAACAGTACTGCCACCTAAATAATAAGCATAATCAAGGTGTCCAATGACTGCCGTGTCAACTAAACCAAGAAGTGGAGCAGTAATATTTGACAAAATCATCGGCAAAGCAAGAATAAATAGTTGCTTATGACGTTCTATATCATTGAATTTCAAAAAAAGCCGACCTTTGTTGGCAAATGGGCTATATAAATAGTAGAAAAAAAGCTATTTTAGGCGAGAGCTTGAAGCCCTCTTAATATCTTAGGAAGATTACCATGAAATACCGCCTGTTGGCAGCGCTGTGCTATTGTCTTCACATGACAAGTTTTGCCACTGTCATTCTCCAATATCACCATGTTAGCGACACAACTCCTGCTAGTACCAGTATTTCTCCGGAGCAATTTTCACTGCACATGCAGTATCTTAAAGATCACGACTTTAAAGTGATCCCATTATCAACATTAGCAAATTCGCTTAAACAGCAAAAAACCTTACCCAATAAGTCAGTGGTTATCACGTTTGACGATGCCTATTTAGACATTTTGACCAATGGTAAACCTATTTTAGATAAGTATGATTTTCCATTTAGTATTTTTGTAAACCCTAGCATTGTAGAGCGAAATTCTACCAGCTACTTATCATGGCAACAGCTAAAAGCAATGGCTGATGACGGCGTAATTATTGCCAATCATGGTATGGAACATGATTCTTTAGCACGGACTCCAGCAGGAATAACTCAACAAGCATGGTTGGAACAAAATACAGCATCATTGTTAGCGGCAGAAAAATTAATTGAAGAGAAAACAGGACAAAGCTGGCGTTATTTCGCCTACCCATACGGCGAATACACACCAGAAATTCAACAATGGGTACAAGCAAATAACTTTATCGCCTTTAGTCAGCAATCAGGCGCTGTTGGTTTAGACACTGATACTACAAGTATTCCAAGGTTCCCAGCGTCACAACCTTACGACCAAATTTCAAGCTTGCGTGACAAGTTAAACTCATTGCCGTTTAACATCACTTTGGCAGAAGAAAACCAAGGAACCCTGTTTAACAAAGGGCAATCAACCTCGGTCACTTTCAATGTTGAAGTTGACGATTTTAATCCCGCACAATTACATTGTTATATTTCTGGTTTAGGTCTACAAAAAATTGAATGGCAAGGTGATGAAATGTTTACTATCAATTACAGCGCACCGTTACCAAGTGGTCGTGTACGCTGTAACTGTACTGCGCCAAGTCTTAGTGAACCTGGTCGCTATTATTGGTTTTCTAAACCTTGGTTTATCCTAAAAGAAAACGGTCAATGGTATCCACTTTAATCCGTTAACTAACTCAGTATAAGGCGACTATTTTAGCAAAATCACTAACCAGTTTATCGCCTTCAATCACAGGTACTTGGCCAAGTGCCTGTTCAGGTTTAAAAATAGCTTCAACGTTGCCAGCCGGATTAATCAACACCAGTGAAGCACTGTGATCAACTAAATAGTTTTCCACGCTTTGTCCATGGTCATCCTTCATCGCTTCTTCAGGCTCTGTAATCGCATACATCAAACCTAAATTACGAGCAAACGGAAACAAGGCACCGTGGTCGCCACGTAAAGCTTTAAACTCAGGATTAAAATAACCAATATAACTGGCGAGTTTTTCTTGTGTATCACGCTGTGGATCAACCGAAACTAATAGCACCTGATTGTTATTGGCAACGGCTTTTAGTTCATCATAAATGAAGTTCATTTCCTGCAAGGTTGTAGGACAAACATCAGGACAGGAAGTATAGCCAAAGAATACCCAACTCCATTGCCCTTTCAACGACTCATTCGTAAAGCTTTCACCAAGCTGATCGGTTAACTGAAATGACTTTATTTCCCTTGCTTGTTGATAATGCAAAGCAAATTCTGCTGGTGCTTTTTTACTTAATTGACCAAATAAAACAACACCTGCAATTAAAGCCCCCAACGCGACAATAAGTGTAATAACTTTATTCATTAGCCAACAACCGGTAATAAGTAGTGATCAAGCAATAGGATGATAAATAACGCCATTAAATGGACAATTGAAAACTTAAAGGTATCCATTGCGGTATTTTCATCAGCGTTGAACTTTAATTTCCACGCATAAGCAAAAAATATTAAATTTAATACCACTGCACCAATTAAATATAACCAGTTACTCATGCCTACTAAATAAGGTAACAAGCCTACAACAAAGAGCAAAACGGTATAAAGTAAAATCTGTGTTTTAGTAAAGTTAACACCATGCGTTACCGGCAGCATGGGAATATTAACTTTTGCATAATCATCTTTACGATGAATCGCTAACGCCCAAAAATGTGGTGGTGTCCAAGTGAAAATTAACAACACAAGCAATAACGCATTTGGATGTACTTCATTGGTCATTGCTGTCCAACCAAGTAACGGTGGAATCGCCCCCGCTAAACCGCCAATAGTAATGTTTTGCGGCGTTGCGCGCTTTAAATACATGGTGTAAACAAAGCTATAACCAACTAAACCTGAAAACGTTAACCATGCAGTTAACGGGTTAACAAAGCTATATAAAATCGCAAAGCCTGTCACTGCTAATGTCATGGCAAACATTGAAGCATTACGCGCTGTCAATCTGCCATTTGGCAATGGGCGGTTGTGGGTTCTGCCCATGACACTATCGATACGTTCATCAACAATATGATTAATCGCCGCTGCTGCAGAAGACAAAAAGCCAATGCCAATCATCGACGGTACTAATACTTGCCACGGAATTACCCCAGGACTCGATAAACACATACCAACTAGTGCTGTTAGTACTAATAATGCCACTACACGCGGTTTAGTAATTTCATAATAATCACGCCAAATTGGCGTACTAGGTGCGCTATGGCTCGCTGCTATTGTGCTACTTTCACTCATAATCTGCCCCTATACTTTACGTTTTAAACTGTATGTCATTGTGATCAATGACATCATTAACATGGCCGCCACTACGTTGTGACTAACGGCAACACTGAGTGGTAATGAAAACCAAACATTACTAATACCCAAGCCAACTTGTACACTGAGAATAAAGCCTAAGCTCATCGCAGCATTTTTAAAAAATGGAGATTGCGCTCGGCGATAAATACTGAATACCAACCAAAATAAATATACCGTCGTGACCATTGCGCCGATACGATGCATAACATGAATTGTGACCCGAGAAGCATGGTCTAAATGACCAAACTCATAACTCTCTTTCTCTGGTGGCACTAAATCAAAAGAATGTTCAAAGGTCAGTTGATCTATCCAACCCGCTTGGCAAATAGGTAGTTCTGTACAAGTTAGCGCGGCATAGTTCGACGATGTCCAACCTCCTAAGCCAATTTGTCCTGCCAAAATAAAGATGCCGACAAAGGCAAACTTAGTATATTTTTTTAACGCAAAGTCACCGCCAGGTACGCGGTAATCACTCAAGCGTAAATACAATAAAAGCAATAAACACAGCGTGGTAAAGCCACCTAATAAATGCCCCATAACAACCACAGGCATTAACTTCATAGTTACGGTCCACATGCCCAATGCCGCTTGAAATATCACCACTAGTAAAATCAGTATCGGCAAGCCAACTGGTCCACCTTGTGATCGCCTTTTTAATGACATAAGAGCAATGATTAAAATAAATAAACCTAGCGTGCCAGCGAAATAACGATGGATCATTTCGTTCCATGCTTTTTCAGGCTCAACGGGGCGCTCTGGAAATGCTTGTTCAGCAAGGCTAATTTGTTCACTGGTTTCGGGAACATCAAGCAAACCGTAACAACCAGGCCAGTCAGGGCAACCTAAACCGGCATGCGTTAAACGCGTATAAGCACCTAAACTGACCACTAGAATTGCCAGTAAAATACTGACAAAAACCAGTTTTCTAATATCGGAAAAACTTTGCGTTCTCATTTAGCCAATCCTTGAATATTTCAGTAACTTTTTGAAGTCAGCCAAAATAGCTTTACCAAACCCTGGTAATTGTTCTACATCTGCAGGTGGCATATGGCTAAGAATGACGTTACCTAAAGGATCAACAATGAATACTTGTGATTGCGAAATAGTAGTTTTCGCTAATGCAGGCATGGCTTGAACATGCCATTTTTTAATTTGAATTTTATCTGACTGTTCAGCTGTTAAAGTTTGTTGTGTTAACGCCACAGGTTTAACACGTGGCATTTCTTTACCTAAAGCAATATAGGTATTATTAACGCTAATTAAGGTTTTTTCACACTGCTCATCACAATTTTCTGGCAAGGTGTACAACATCAACCATTGATGGTCAAAATCATCTATATTTAAACCTAGCTTAGCTAAGGTTAATTCATTTTCTATTAGTTGACCTTGGTTAGTAACACCATAATTGAACCATTGTTGATTTAAGGCTAATTTAGCCAACACGATGGGAATGATAAATACCGCTAAGAGAATTAGCATACTGCGGCGCGATTTTTTTAATTCTGAAGAACTCATACAACTCAGCCTTTTATTCTTGTTTTTAGGTGTCGGTATCGGTACTTTTATTACTTATTATCAATTGCAATCTTTGTTATTTTTACTCATTTTTATTGCTGCCCAAGTCATTAAGCTTATCCAAGCAATGGCTAAACTAAACCATTGAAAGGCATACGCCCGATGTTTTTCTGGAGGCATTACGATGGGCTGCCAGTTCTTTTTGTAACCAATACTCTCTTTTTTATCTAAGTAAACAACAAAGGGCAATAGTTTCTTGCCAATTAATTGTGAAAATTTGTCTAATTCAATTTGCTGAACTCGTAATGGCCACGATGGATTAACAAAATTTTGTGCTTGTAATTGAATACCTATTTCAATTTTTCGCACATGCCCCGTAATAGCATGCTGTCCTGTAATTGCCGTTATTTCTGGCAGTACATTACGGTCGATAGCCCCCTGAACCCAGCCCAAATTAACCAATATGGCATGACCATAACTTTCAATAATTTGATAAACGCGATAACCGAAGCGGCCTTTGTCAGGTTGGTTATCTAGTAGAAAAACTTTATCGCCATCAAATTTACCATCAAGTTGAATAGGTAAATCATTAATACCGTCTTGTAAGCCGCTAAGTGCTAATACCTGCGCTAACGAAAGTGCCTGTTGTTGGCTTAATTCACTGATGCGTTGCTGACGCTCTTCTTTTTCAAGCGCTCGGTCAATTTGCCAAAATCCAAGCTTGATTAATAACGAAAATACTAGCATGGTAAATATAACTATCGGCCAATTTAAAAGTTTTAACTTGTGCTGAAGTGATTCCGAATTCATAGACTACCGCATGTTGACTAACTGAGAGCTCACTAACTAAAAACAAAAAATAAAAGAGAGAATGCTGTGTTAATTAAAATTATTGTTGTCGGCTTATTAGCCTTTATGGTTTATAACCTGTTTAGAGCTTTATTTATCATGAATAAAAATGATCCAAATAAGCCACCTATGTCTAAATTTATTGGTCGACGCGTCATTACTTCTGTCGTCATCATAATATTATTATTAGTCGGTATTCTCACGGGAGTGATCACACCTAACCCACGTCCGTTTTAAATTATTATTTGGGAGTTTTGTAGAAGTGACTAAGGAAGTGCAGCAAAAAATAAAACTCATTGCGCACTTCCAAAGTAAAACTAGTTAGACAATATAAACAAACACAAACAGTATTACCCAAACTACATCAACAAAATGCCAATACCAACTTGCCGCTTGAAAGGCAAAGTGGTTTTTCGGTGTGAAATGCCCTTTTAATACTCGAATGAACATCACCAACAGCATAATGGTACCCAAAGTAACGTGCATACCATGGAAACCAGTCAGCAAATAAAAGGTGTTACCGTAGATACCACTATCGAGGTATAGCTTCATTTCATCAGCATAACCATGAGCGTACTCTAAGCCTTGGCAATACAAAAAGATAATGCCTAAAACAACCGTTAAACCTAACCAAAACTTCAATAAACCACGTTTCTCTTGCTCTAATGCTACATGAGCAAAATGTGCAGTAATTGACGAAGTTAATAATAAAATGGTGTTAATTAATGGTAAGCCATACCAACCCATCCCGGTAGTTTCAGTACCATCAGGGGTTTTTATTAATGGCCAAGTGGCGGTAAAGTCAGGCCATAAAATGGCAGCTGTTGCGGCATTGTTGCCAGCACCATCAAGCCACGGCACCGAAAATGTTCTGGCGTAAAGTAAAGCACCAAAAAAAGCGGCGAAAAACATTACTTCTGAAAAAATAAACCAACTCATACCTTGGCGGAATGAATTGTCCATTTGATGACTATATTTTCCTGACATTGACTCGGTAATAACATTGTTAAACCAGCCAAACATCATATAAATAATCAGTGCGATACCCGCTAGCAATACCCAACCGCCACCAACACTTTCAGGATTATTTAAATTTGCAACATAATTGCCTGCACCTACCGCAATTAAAAACAAGGCAATAGCACCAACTATTGGCCATTTACTTTGCGCTGGTACGTAATAACTTTCGTATTCTTTTGTTGTCATTGTTGTTCCCCTTATTTAAGTGCACTGCACTTAAGAATCAACCGAGCTTGTAATATCGTACAAAGTGTAAGATAGGGTGATGGTAGAAACGTCGTCAGGTAAGTCTAAATCAACATAAAACTGCAATCCCATTTCAACGTCCTCCGTGGATTTTAGTGGCTGACTATTAAAACAAAAGCATTCAATCTTTTGAAAATAAACCGCAGCCCTACCCGGTGAAACTGACGGCACTGCTTGTCCGACAATGTCATTTACAGACTCGTTTTTGGCATAAAATTTAACTGTTTTTCTTTCACCTGGATGAACTTTTATTTCGTTCATCATCGGCTCAAACTTCCAAGGAATACCCTTAGCCGTTCGAGTCAGAAATTGCACGGTAATCGTACGTTCTGTATCTATTGTTGCGGCGTTGTACGTTGCAGCAACATTAGACGGTTTACCGTTTAATCCAGTGATATCACAAAAAACGTCATATAACGGCACCATCGCAAAGCCAAAGCCAAACATACCAAACACAATCAACATCAGCTTTTTAACTGTTTTTTTCACTGATACGTCTTTAGCGTTCACCTGTGCTTGCTTTGATACTTTATCTTGCGGTTCACCGTTATTCATTTTGTGTCCAACTAATCAATTTTTGGTGGTGTTTCAAAGGTGTGGTATGGCGCAGGGCTTGGCACTGTCCATTCTAGACCTTCCGCTCCATCCCAAGGTTTTGCAGGGGCTTTTTCGCCGCCTTTCACACATTTAATCACCAATACTAAGAAGATTAATTGTGAGAGTCCAAAGGCAAAGCCACCAATACTGACCCACTTGTTAAAATCAGCAAACTGCAAGGCATAATCAGGAATACGACGAGGCATACCCGCTAATCCTAAAAAGTGCATTGGGAAGAACAATAAATTCACCGAAATTAATGAACACCAAAAATGCCACTTACTTAACGTATCGTTGTACATGTAGCCAGTCCATTTAGGTAACCAGTAATAAGCCCCCGCAAAAATGGAGAATAGCGCACCCGTAACTAATACATAGTGAAAATGAGCAACAACAAAGTAAGTATCGTGATATTGAAAATCAACCGGTGTCATTGCTAGCATCAAGCCAGAGAAACCACCAATAGTGAACAAAATAACGAAGGCAATAGAGAACAACATTGGCGTTTCAAAGCTAATTGAGCCACGCCACATGGTTGCTGCCCAGTTAAATACTTTCACGCCCGTAGGTACTGCGATTAACATCGTACAGTACATAAAGAACAGTTCACCAAATAACGGCATACCCGTAGTAAACATATGGTGAGCCCAAACAATGAACGACAAGAAAGCAATTGATGCTGTCGCGTAAACCATTGAACTATAACCAAAGAGTTTTTTACGTGAGAATGCTGGAATGGTAGTAGAAACAATACCAAAAGCAGGCAAAATCATGATGTAAACTTCAGGGTGTCCAAAGAACCAGAAAATATGCTGGAACATAACAGGGTCACCACCACCAGCGGCATCAAAGAAGCTAGTGCCAAAGTAGGTATCGGTTAACACCATAGTAACGGTCCCCGCGAGCACCGGCATAACCGCTATAAGTAAGTAAGCCGTAATGAAGAATGTCCAAACGAACAATGGCATTTTCATGTAAGTCATACCTGGAGCACGCATATTCATAATGGTGACGACAATATTTATAGCGCCCATAATTGATGAGATACCCATGATATGAACAGCAAAAACAAAAAACGCTGTACTACCGTTACTGTAGGTTGTTGATAATGGCGCGTAGAACGTCCAACCAAAGTTTGGTGCACCGCTTTCCATAAAGAAAGACGATAATAAAATAGCGAAAGCAAATGGTAGAATCCAAAAACTCCAGTTATTCAAACGTGGAAGAGCCATATCTGGCGCGCCTACCATCATAGGTAGCATCCAGTTAGCCAAACCAGTAAACGCTGGCATTATTGCGCCAAAAACCATAATCAAACCGTGTACTGTGGTCATTTGGTTAAAAAAGTCTGGCTCAATTATCTGTAGTCCCGGCTGAAATAACTCAGCTCGAATAACCAGTGCCATTACGCCGCCGGTTAAAAACATAATGAAAGAGAACCATAGGTACATGGAACCAATATCTTTATGGTTTGTAGTATATAACCAACGTTTAAGGCCGGTCATTTTATGATCATGATGCTCACCGTCATGTGAATCATGTTCGGATTGATCATTAATTACATCTGTAGTCATTATAACGCCTCCCTACTTCGCACTAGCAGCAACATCTGCTGGCTGGACTAAATCACCGGTGTTGTTACCCCAAGCATTACGCTCGTAAGTCACTACCGCAGCAATTTGCGTTTTAGTTAATTGGCCGCCAAATGCTGCCATCGCTGGATTTTTCTTACTACCGTTAAGCACCATATCTATATGCACGCCTATATCGCCTTTCGCGATAGGGCTGTCTTTAAGTGCAGGAAAAACTGGCGCCATACCTTCGCCGCTAGCTTGGTGACAAGCAACACATGCGCTCATGTAAACTTTTTCACCCATAGTCATCAATTCATCTTGGCTATAAACCTTAGATAAATCTTCAGCAGGTATCACTTTTGCCACCTCTTGCGTAATTGCTTGAGTAACTTCTTCTTTTACTTCAGCGGCAGCTTGTTTAACGGTATCAGTCATACTTTCGATTGCACCGCCAGCAGCAGCTTGAACATCTGCAGCTTGCACTGCATCACCAGTGTTGTTGCCCCAAGCATTACGCTCATAAGTCACTACTGCAGCAATTTCTTTCAAGCTTAATTGCTTACCGTAACCTTGCATGCCTGTGCCTGCTTTACCGTTATAAACAATATTAATATGTTCACTAGCAGAGCCAGTTGTTGCAACTGCACTGCCTTTAAGCGCTGGAAATGCTGGTGGTAAACCTTGACCACTAACCTGATGACAAGCAGCACAATATGCGGTGTAAGTTGTTTCACCTAATTGCATTAGTTCGTCCATAGAAACCGAAGCATTTAATGAAGCGGCTTCAGCTGCTGCTGCGTTCGCTTTCATTTGCTTTTGCTCATCAAGCCAAATCGCATAATCTGCTTCAGACTTAACTTCAACAACAATTGGCATAAAGCCGTGGTCTTTACCACATAGCTCGGCACATTGGCCACGATAGGTGCCAGGTTTATCAACCTTGGTCCAAGCTTCGTTTATAAAACCAGGGTTTGCATCTTGTTTTACGGCAAATGCCGGTACCCACCAAGCGTGAATAACGTCGTCTGAAGTAATGACAAAACGTACTTTTTTATTGGTAGGAATAACCAAAGGACGATCAACTTCTAGCAGATAGTTTTCACCTTTTTCTGCTGAAGTGCCATCTTGGTTTTCATATTGATCTCTGGGTGTAGAGAGTACTGAATAGAATTCAACATCTTGATCGAAGTACTTATAGTGCCACTTCCATTGCGAGCCTGTTATTTGAACCGTCAAATCCGCATCATCATTATTTTCCATATCAATGAGCGTATAAGTGGCGGGAACAGCCATGCCAATAAGAATGACTACTGGAATCGCAGTCCATAGAATTTCTACTTTTGTGCTTTCATGGAAGGTTGATGGTTTAAAACCTTTTGATTTACGGTGAAACACCATAGACCAAAACATGGCACCAAATACCACAACACCAATAGCAGTACAGATATAGAGCACTAGCATATGTAAATCATATACGTCTCTACTGACCTCCGTAACACCTTTGGTCAAGTTCAGCGGCATATCTGCCCAAACCGAACTAGACAACAAGCCCCCTAGCAACAGCAAACCTAGGTTACGTCTTTTCACTCGACATCTCCTTCACCCTTTAAGGTAAAACATACTAATGAATCATTAAATCAACGTGATAAATCAGCTGCTTTACTCATACATTTATTATTATTTAAGTGACGCTTTTTTAGACAACTGTCAATTGCGCCCTATTTGTTATGTTTGTACGTTTTCTAGACTAGAATTACTTAAAACTTGATCTGGGTCAAATCAAAATTTCAAAAGCACTATAAATAAAAGCTAATAAATACAATAGAGTAATAACCCTAAACAAGACAATACCTGCAATTTTAAAGGGATGAACGATATGTTTAAATTTTGTTCAAGGTGTGATCATCATGCAGAAAAATTAATAAATCACCACATTACATATTGCACAAAAAACAATCTAATTAGATGAATAGATCTGGTGAATGAGAATTGTTCTATAAAAATAGAGCTTAGAGAATGGAAACATATTTAAAGATAGGAAAGTGCAGATTAAAAACAGTGTAAACCACTAAAAACCTGCACAAAAAACATACATAAAGCAAAGTTACAAAGGAGGTAACTTTAAGGGATTTTACATCCAATCAGCAGCGCGAATTACGCCAACCGCAATGCCTTCAACATTAAAATTTTGGCTAGTTAAATCAACTTTGATCGGGTCAAAATCTTCATTTTCAGCATGTAAATACACTACATCACCTTCACGTTTAAAACGCTTAACGGTTACATCATCTTCAACACGCGCAACAATTACTTGGCCGTTTTTAACATCAGTGGTTTGATGAACAGCCAATAAATCACCGTCCATAATACCAATATCTTTCATACTCTCGCCGTTAACACGCAGCAAATAATCTGCGGCTGGGCGGAATAAAGTACCATCAATTTTGTAATGTTCTTCTACATGTTCCTGCGCCAAAATCGGTTCACCAGCTGCAACACGACCAATTAACGGTAAGCCATCTTCTTCAATGAATTCTTCCGCTAAACGAATACCACGCGAGGTACCTGGCAGCATTTCAATATAACCTTTTTTAGCCAATGCTTTTAAATGTTCTTCTGCCGCATTAGCCGACTTAAAACCAAAAAAGTTTGCTATTTCTGCACGTGTAGGTGGCATACCCGTTTCTGAAATTTTTTCTCTGATCAGATCAAAAATCTGCTGTTGTCTAGGTGTTAAAGGGCGCATAGTAATTCCTTAAGCGACTCAACTAGCAAGCCTGTGTTTTTAAACAGTGTTACTGGTATTGTATACAGGCTGTAAATAAACGCAAGATATATTGCTGAACAAATAACCACATGTGTGGTTTTCAGTTTAAAAATAAAAAAACCGGCATGGTTAAACTTTAAATATAAAATCACTTTCAAAATATAGAGTTCATCTATGTAGTTTTTGATAAAACAATAAAACTCTCATACAAAGAAGTATGTGCTTAACTAGGGGAAATTGAATTAACAGATAAATAATCAATGGAGAATACTATTTATTTGGACAACAGTGACAATAAACCACTTCTTGGTAACGCCTCACTAAGGGGCAAATAATGCTTGGCTATAATCTGGCACGCAGTGACAAAGCCAAGCTTTATTTGTCCTGCTTGAGTGACTTGTTATATGCGCACTTCAAAACATTGACCATTTTGAAAATAATATATGTCGTAACTCTTTAACTCTGCTTTCAATTTTTTTGCAAGAGCCAGACCGTTTCTTACGAAATTATTTTCTTCAATGTTTGAAGGAAATCCTGCGTTTGTAGGATCAGCAGGATCTAAAGTTGAGTCATAAGTAGCAGCCCAACTCATTAAGCTAGAAATAAGCCCTTCAGATAGCCCTAACGATACGGGATCGATATCTCCGAAATTATTTCCACCGTAATGCCAGATTGGAAAGCAACCGTAATCCGTCATAACTTTTAGTGATTTATTATTCATAGCATATAACACCCAATTTAATAAAAACGATGAACTGCTATATCCTTAGTTTTTTGCTCCCGCCAAGAAGTAAAACACTATGAATTACAAGCAGCTCACCGAAGATGATAGATATACGTTAGCCGCATTAAAAAGGCAAGGCTTAAGCTTTACTAACATTGCAAAAGCAAAGAATAGAGACAGAAGTACGATTTATCGAGAGGTAAACCGTAACAGTTGCTGGATTATTGATGGCTCTTATCGACCAACAAAAGCTCAACGACGGACACGAGCAAGGCATAGACGTTCACGGCGAAACCAACATTTTACAGAGAAAGATTACACCATTGTTAGGCAGCTATTACGCAAACAATGGAGTCCTGAACAAATAACTGGGCATTTAAAACGCCAAGGTCTTCGCTGCTTTAGTCATGAGACTATTTATCGCTATATTTGGCGTGATAAAAAGAAAGGCGGCTTGTTATGGAAGCAGTTACGTTGTGCAAATAAACGAAGGCGTAAGCGCTACAAAGCCTATGACAGCCGAGGCCGACTTGCCGATAAGCGCAACATAGCTGACCGGCCTAGCGAAGTAGAAACGCGTAAAACCAAAGGCCATTGGGAAATAGATACTGTCATGGGAAAAGGCTCTAAACATTGCATTGTCACACTCGTTGAGCGAAAAACTGGCTACACGTTAATAGGCCAGTTAAACGATAGAACAACCAAATCAACCAATAACCGAACGATAAAGCTAATGAGTACAATGCCTGGGGAATTTAAAACTATCACTTCAGATAACGGTACTGAATTTCATCAATATAAGAAAGTTGAAGAAGCAACTAACTGCCCTTATTACTTTGCCAACCCACATCACTCTTGGGAGCGTGGTACGAATGAAAATACCAATGGTTTGATAAAACAATATTTGATTAAAGGAACATCGATGGAAGGCTTAACTCAGCAACGATGTAATGTCATCGCCGCTAAATTAAATACAAGACCAAGAAAACGACTGGGCTATAAAACACCACAGGAATGCTTTTATGAATAATTACTTTGGTTGCACTTCAAAGTTGAGACTAAATATTTTACACATACATATTAACGTAAGCGCTTTGTAACTCTGCGTTATTTCCGTCACAGACTGGCGCTATTTGGCCTGATGATAATTCAATTAAATTATCATCAGGCTGTTTAATTTTAGAAGTTAACTTGTAATTCGGTTTACTAGTGTAATTTGAAATACTTTTAAGTTTACTCCAATTTACATTGATATTAGGCATTGCTTTACATTGCACCTCATACTCTTTAATTTGATCAATAGATGATGGCCATCGATTATTGGCGCAATAATAAAAGGCTGAAATTCCCATGACAGCTGTATGCGACATAGCCACAGGAGTTACAACATCTTCTTGCTTTTTAGTTGATTGACACCCGGTAAATAATGTCACGGATAGTAGAATTACAAATACACTTTTCATAAATACCTAACGCGCCAATAAGGGGTTGATAATATATGGTTATAGTGTGAAACGGAGTGGAACCGAGCCAAGCTTTAGTAGTCCCACTTAATTGCCTTGTTAGGCGAGTTTACACCAATGCATAGACTACAGCCATTACCATAAAAATGGCGAACACTATGCGAATTACTCTTGCTTGTTTAGGATTGGAAAATATAGGGCGTAGTAAGCCGCCAAACATTAACCAGAGAGTATCAACTAAAGTCGCCACCGTTAGACAAGTTAAGCCAGTAACAATGTAACCAATTGTGGTATCTGAGAAAGGTAACAAGAACTGAGAAAATATAGCTAAAAATGCCGCGTAAGCTTTTGGGTTTAACAAATTAAGAATGAAGCCATCTTTAAAGTTAGGGGCAATTTGAGCTTTATGAGAATCAATAATAGGCGCCGAAGCGATTTTAAATGCGATATATAAAATATATACCCCGCCAACGACTTGGCATATAACACGAAAACTTGGAAACTGAGAAAACAACGCAGCCAACCCAACAGTAGCACCAAAAATTGCAACACTAAGCCCAACTAATATACCAGCTAAAAATGGAATACCTTTTTTAACACCAAATGTCGCCCCTGTAGCCGCTAACGCTAATGGTGCTGGTCCGGGAGAGCCAAGTAAAAGTACCGTAGCTGTGATTAATACAATGAATGATTCTGTCAATTATCAATTCCTTTTAAATACACCGAGATTAGAGTTTCGCCTAACGCCACACTATGAGGCTGATAATAGTTTGCTAAAATGCGTAGCGAATCGGAACCGAGCAAACTGTTAGCAGTCCCTGCTTAACCTCCTTGTTAGTTTTCATTACTTTTCAACCAGTTACCAATATAATTAACTATCTCTTTAATTGAAACTACTTCGTTAAATATTAAATCAGAGTTAATTCTAACTTGTTCAACAGCTGAGATATAAATATCTCGATAGTGATCTTCATATTTATCCAAGTAATTAGATATAGCGCATATCGAATCAGAGTTCGGTTGTTCAGTATGCCTTTTGATAATACGAGATAGACACAATTCCATGGGCTGATCTAACAAAACAACATAGTCTATTAATGACGACATAGAATCACGTTCTTTACCAAATGGCTCTTCAATAAAAATAAAACGATTTCTATTTTTCGAAATTAAGCTTTCCAATGAAGTGACAAATCTTGGTGTTTTAATCAGTGAAACGTTTGCTCCATTATTAAACTAATTTTTCATGTTTTGAGGGTATGTACTTTTGTCAGTATGATCATCAAAAAGAAGAAATGAGCAATCAAACTCATTAGCTAACTCTTTAACAATTGTGGTTTTCCCCGCACCAGATGTTCCACTGATTGCAACTACTTTTGTGTTATTCATACTATCCTAGTGTGACAGAGCTCGATTGCAAACTAACGCATTAATAAGAGACTAAAACTGTTTACAAAAATTTGAAGCGAAGCAGAACGTATATTGTTCTGTTAGCTGCCTTTTCGTATAAACTTTGCAACTTCACAGTCTTCAGGCACTCGCTCAACACGGTTATCAATATTATCTGAAACCGCTACCAACTCTGAGCGAACCGGCAGTTGCTTGGGCAACTTAATGTTTTTGACTATTCTTAGATTATGCAAAGCGTTTAATACCCACCAACCTGGATCTGGTTCGTCACTGTACAAACCTAACATTGCAGAGCCCGGGTAAGCATGATGATTGTTATGCCATGCCTCCCCCATAGAAAGGAAACCCGCTACTTTAATGTTGTGACCTTGCACTGCAGCTCCTTCAACCTCCCAAGTTTTATCACCTTTATTATGGGCAAAGTAACCAATTAGCCAATGGCCACCAACAGATATTACAATTCGGACAGAAACGCCCCAAACTAACCAAGATATACCACCGATAAGAAATAAAGGAATGGCTAGAACTAATTGCTGAAGCATCCACGTTTTTTCAATGAATAGGTAAAACTTATTTAAGGATACCGATTCTTCTATATTAAATTCGGGTGGGTTGTTTAGTACAAGATCACAATTTAATTGCCGCCATCCATCCTTTAGTATTTTTGAGCCATGTAATAAATAATCATGACACTGAGGTTGTCTTTGCGCCCAATCACGTAGATCATGTTGAATCATCATGCCTATTGGGCCCGCCATCCCAACTAAGACACCGAGATATACGAACAAATACTCCATCCATTTCGGACATTCATATGAACGATGAATAAGTAACCTATGCATTCCTAAGGAATGTCCAAAGCATAATGTAATCGCAGTAAGAGCTATAAACACCAAAAATGCGGAAATAGATAAAACAACTGGAGCAATTAAAATAGTCGCTAAGAGGTGAGTCAAAAACCAGATAGATTTAATGGGCTTCCATTCTACAGTGCCACTAAAAGCACTATTTTCATTATTTGAATTCACTCTATCCGTATTGAGCATGACGATCCTAACGCCTAAATAACAGGCTAAGTAATAGTTGGCTAAAATTGTGTAGCGAAGCGTAGCCAACTGTTACGCGTCCTTGTTTATTTTCTTATTAGGTGAAAAACTCCATTAGTTCATTTACGATGCCTGATGGATCCTTAAAAGCTGCATAGCGACCCCATCGATTTTCATTAGGATATTTATGAACAAAAACAACACCTTTTGATTTTAACTCTTTAATTTTGTTATCCAAATTACTAACAGTAAGCACCAATGATGAATTTGAATTATACCCGTGTTCATAGGTTGTTGCCTCCATTGCTCCTCCAAACATGAACACATTATGTGAGCCACTTTTAAGCTTTAAACTGTCTTCATATTCTTCGACAAGAATTAGACCAAGGACATCAACGTAAAACTTTTTTGAAATAAGAAGCTCTTGAACAACTAATAAAGTTGATGGATTATCCATAGATGCTTAATCTCCTTTTCACCTAACAGTGTATTAGTGCGAATTCCCGATTAATACAAAATCAACCTAGAGTACTTGCAATCATCACAACACATTTTTATCAATAATTTTAGTACGTTATCAGTATCACCTTATCTAATCAATCTTTTCCAAAACACGAGAAAGTGAGCATTGAGATATTCAAGCATAAACAAGGCATGTTATTAACATAATAAAAAAGAACAGCTAAACAACCGCAATACCAATATAGAGCCATACAAATTAATGACATCAAAGCGCTATAGATTAAGCCGATAACTTTGAGATTATTACTAAGGTTTATTAATAAAGTGACATGGCTTCTTAATTTTGAAAGTTATAAAATTCAAAGTAAAACTTATAAAGTCGCTAAAATTTAAGCGACGTTATAAGTTAATATAAAAGGTATTTCACGCAAGTAACACATTACTCAATTGATGTTACTTAATCGGGTAAACATAATTAATCCACCCCATCATTCGCAGTAAAATCCGTCTCATTAAAGAAACATGTAGCGGGTCACTATCATGATTTATCACCACAGCTTTACCTTGAATACCAAAAGGTAAGCCATAATCTGACAAGTCTTCTTCTAGCTCAATAAGCCCAATAGCAAAACCATGCGCAGCAAGTCTATTGGCAGAAATTAGCTGGCCATTAACTTGAAATTCACCTTCCGACATTGCAGGTAATAGCTGAACCAGTTTGCCTTTAAAAACGTGGCCGGGAACGCTGTCTAAAATCACTTCTGCGTCTAGCCCTGCTTTCATTTTTAATAATGAATTTTGCCAAAACAAGCCAGCAAAAACACGCTTTTCATTCGGTATGAAAGTCATTACTGGTCGAAGTGGTAAAGAGGCTGCTCGAACACCTGGTCGTAACGCAACTTGCGTTGCCATGCCGTTTGTTGGTGCGTAAACACGCGTACTTGCTAAGTCAAATAAGGCTTTGTCTAATTGTGCTTGCAGTTGTGCTACTTGTGGGTTCAAACCTAATATTTCAGCATCGGCAATTAGTTTAACTCTTTTTTCCTCTGACTGAGCGGCAAGTAGTTTTGAGTTAGATGCTTCAAATAGCTGCTTTCTGTTCTCAAGCTCTTGCTCAGTAAAAGGTGAGTTTACACCGGCTTTTTCTTTACCTTTTAGGTAGCGTTGGTAATTTGAATAGTTACGTTCTTTATCAGCTTTCGCTTTAGCAACATTGGCTATTGCAGTTTGAAGTTTTTGATCATTTTGTAAATCACTACTTTTTGCATCAGCTAGTAAGGCAGATATTTGATCAACTTTTGCTTGAAACGGTGTTGGGTCAAGCGTGAACAGTAAATCACCTTTTTGTATGGGCTGATTGGCAATAACATCAACAGTTTTTACCGTACCACTCACATTGGGCACAATAGGAATACTAACAAATACTTCCTTGCCATATTTTGCGTATGGATGGTTGTAATTCATCAACATCAACAACGCACCCAAAATGAATACACCACCTAAAGCTGCTGTTGGCACTGACCATTTATTTAACGGGATTTTAAAGACTTTAAAAATAACCGTACAAATAGCGGTGTAGGTAAGAATAATAATTAAATCCATATTATTGTTCCTCCACAGTTTTAAGCGATTGCTTAATTATATTCAACTCAGCTTTTAGTGTTTCAACTTCTTGAGTTAATTGCGCTAGTTCTGAATGACTACTCTCGGTTTGATGTTTGAAGCCCCAGCCTCTATCTTCACGATATAAGGTTGCCCAAATCCATAAAAATGGCCAAAGCACATGCAGGGTAAATAGGCTTACCCAACCAGCAACATGCAAGGCGTCTTGATGAGGGTGGTTACGATGTACTGCAATTTCATAGGGGATATCATGAATAACGATGATGCCATAAAAAATGACAATGCCGACAAAAAATACTAGAAATAATGCTGCGTAATCCATAAACGCTCTCCTATTTTAAGATCTCAGTTAACGTGCTTTTCATCGTCGTCGCCCAGTTATCTATAAGGGGTTTTACATTGTCTAACGTCAGTGCTTGTTCACTATCATCAAGTTTTTCGCCAAAGCCTTGTTTAATTGCTGCGCCAAGTACTTCGCCTGTTAGTGAGTCAGTTAATTCAGTTTCTATTTGAAATTTCACATCCATTTCACTAAGGCCACCACTAGCTGCGGTAACAAGAAATGCGATAGGCACGTATTGATACGCTGATAACTTACTGTCGGTAACATCAATGCTGGTTATCGCCATTTTTACTCGCATTGTTTTAGCGCCAGCCGTTTCAACTAACTTGCCTGATTCTTTGGCGACATTTAAAACCGTGTTATTAAAGTAAGCACCGATGTTTGTTAACGCTTTATTAGAAATGGTTTCACTCGCTTTAGGCGCAGGATAAAAAGTGACAGGGTCAAGCATGATATTTTCATAACCGTTCTCTTTAATTTTACGGTCAAAAAATCGCAGCAAATCTGAATCATCACCAACATCCACTTTTTTTAGCTGGCTATAATCACTTAAAAAACCGGAGTAGTTAGTTTTTTGGGCTTGGTTTTTGCCTTTTTCTGTAGCGGTACATGCCGTCAGGCAGATGAGTATAAAGGCGGTAATAAATTTCATTGAATTCCCTTCTTATTGTTATTTATAAAAGCTCGTTTCAGCAATAATCGAATATTGTTTAAACCAAGTTTTTATCAATAATGGTTTTATATTCGCTCATTTATTTATAGTAAAGGAACATAAAAAAAGACAACGGAATTAAATATTTATTTAAGAATACAGAACTTAAGTACAACAAAGTTTTTGCTGGGTAATATGTAGAAAACTCATCAGCAAATAAGGTATTTGCTGATGAGAGTGATAAGAATAATAGCAGGACTAAATTTTGAAAATGCTAGCTTCTTCATGCAGTTCACTCGCTAGTGCGGCAACGTCATCACTGGCTTGAGAGTTCTCTTGTGAGTCATTGGCGACTTGCTCACCAATGTCTCGAATACGAATGATATTTTCATCAACATCTTTAACCACTACCGCTTGTTGATCAACAGCTGTTGCTACTAATACTGTCATTTCTGCAATGGCGTTAACGTCGGTAATAATTTCATTTAGAACAACTTCAGTGTCTTGTGCTTGGTTTACACTGTTGATGCCTTGTTCTTTACAGGTATTTACCGTTAAAACTATTTCAGATGTGGTGGCTTGTAATTCATTAATGATGGCAGTAATTTCTGCTGTGGAATCTTGAGTTCGCACTGCAAGTGTTCTTACTTCATCAGCAACAACAGCAAAACCTCGCCCTTGTTCGCCAGCTCTGGCCGCTTCAATTGCCGCATTTAATGCCAATAAGTTAGTTTGTTCTGCTATTCCTTTGATAACTTCAAGCACCGAAGTAATACCGTTACTCTTTTCCTGTAGTTGTACTATTTCTTCACCGGCGTTAATTAACTTCTCTGATAATTCGTTGATATTAACCACAGTACTATCAAGTTTTTCTTTTCCTTCAACGGCTTTAACTGAAGCTTCATCAGTTTTGTCTTTGGTCATGCGTGCATTATTGGCTATTTCGCCTGCTACAATGCCCATTTCGGTGACCGCTGTTGCCACCATATCGCTTTCTTGAGATTGGTTAACAATACCTTCTGTGGTTTTTGCCACACTACGCGAAACAACTTCTGACGATTGACTTAATGAATCGACTGTCTGATTAATACTTTGAATTAAGGCCTGAAAATGCGCCATAAAAATATTAAACTCTTTTGAAATAACACCAATTTCATCATGGCGCTCTTCTGTACGTTGCGTAAGATCGTTCGATTCTCTAATCTCAGAAATTCGTGCAGAAAAGTTATTTAATGGCGCAATAATTTGTCTGGCAACAAGAATTATTAAGCTGGTAATAATTAATAAAACAACAATGGTAACTACTAAATGCTGCTGTTGTGTTTGCACTATATTCTTTTCAATATAGTTATTTATCAACAGTACTTCTTTATCCAGTTTTTCTTCAACACTGTGTACCGCAGCACGCATAGTTCCGCGTATACCTGATTTTGAATCTAAACCAATTTTTTTAGATATTTCGAAAAACTTATTAAACTCATCTACATAAGTTTCCAGTTGTTCTCGGTTTTCAGCATTACTTAAACGGCTACGAAGCTGATTAGCGGTGTCTGATAAACGACCAACATATTTATTGTCACTGCGTAATATAAAATCTTTTTCATGACGTCTTAAAGTCAATAGGTACACTTGTGATTCAAAGTCACCTATTGCTTCAATACCACTTTCAAGCTCGTGTGTTGCCGCTCTTAAGTTGCCGTATACACCAGAATCTTTGTCTAAGCCTTTGGCAACAGACGCTTTAATCAAGTCATCAAATGTTTGTTGATAACGAGTTAAATTCACTTTAATTATCGACAGTTCATCACCTGAAATATCAGTTGCCAATAAACGCGGCTCTATATCAGATAATAACTGCTGAGTTTGTTGATAGGTTTTATCAAATGTTAGCTGATATTTTGCATCCTTTCGTAGCAAGAAATCCTTTTCGCTGCGTCGCAATTGCAACATTGCCACTTGAAGGTCTTTCAATTCAGATTTTATTCCTACAAGGTTTGCGATTTTGCTTTGATTTGCTGAATTTTCGACATATAAGCCAAATAGACTTATTACAACCAAAGATACGATCAAGTACAGTTTTTGTTTTATGGTCAATTTCATATTTAATCTCATTAGCGACAGGGATCAGGTAAGCAAGTACATTATAATTTCTATCCTTCTCTTACGCTAATAAGATTTATCATTTAATGCGTAAAATCAAATAGAAACAAGAAAATAATAGTACTACATATGAAAGTGAGCAAGCATTTATCAATACTATGCAAAACAGTTGCTGTCATTTAGTATAATCAATACAAATTAATATCTATATTTTGATAGTTACTACCTATGATAAAAATTCGTGATTTAGAGTATTTGATTGCTATCGCTGAACATAAACACTTCGGCCATGCCGCAGAAGCATGCTTTGTTAGTCAGCCAACCTTGAGCGGACAAATTCAAAAGCTTGAACAAAGATTAAAGCTCACCTTAATCGAGCGAAAAACACGGAATGTTATGCTAACGCCAGCCGGTGAAAAACTGATTCAAGAAGCCAGGCAAGTGCTAAACGCGGCGAGTAATTTTGAAGAGGCAGCAAAAGCATTACTTGACCCTTTATCGGGTGATTTACATATTGGTTTAATTCCAACGTTAGCACCTTACGCTTTGCCCCATATTATACCTGCGTTAAATAGTGCCTTACCTAAAATTAACTTTTATCTACATGAAAACAGAACTAAAGATCTTCTTCAGCAGTTAGAGCAAGGTAAGCTCGATATTTTAATTTTACCTTGGTTGCCTGAAATGGAGCGCTTTGAACGTTATGATTTATTTGCCGAGCCATTGGTAATGGCAACTTCTCAACAGCACGAGTTTGCAGGTAAAAAGCAAGTTAGTTTTGACGACTTGCAACAGCAGAAAATTCTTACCTTGGAAGACGGTCACTGCTTAAGAGACCAAGCCATGGGCTATTGTTTTAGTGCTGGTGCAGAAGAAGACCATAGTTTTAGGGCAACAAGCTTAGAAACTTTGCGTTATATGGTCGCGAGTAATATGGGCATTACATTGCTACCAAAATTGGCAACATTAAATCCGTTGTCGAATAAAGACATTCGCTACATTCCTTTTTCACAGCCAGAGCCAATACGAGAAATATCACTATTGTGCCGATCAGGTTATGCAAGAATGGATTGCGTTAGAGCTATTGCTACTTCTGTTCGCGAATCAGTAGCGCCTTTGTTTAAAGACTAATCCGCTCTGTTAGAACAAAAAGCGCAACTCGGCGAGAGTATGCGCTTTTAAAATTCTAACTAAAAATTCTAACATTGGTGACACGTAAATAGCTTACGCCGCTACTTCTTGGTTTTCTGCAGTTAGTTCATTAGGGTTAGGCGTTCTAATTAAGTAATCGAATGCGCCTAGTGCTGCTGTTGCGCCACTGCCCATGGCAATGATAATTTGTTTAAATGGCGAATCAGTTACGTCACCTGCGGCATAAACACCTGCCATATTGGTTTCGCCTTTTTGATTAGTAACGACTTCACCGCGTTCAGTTAATTCAACACTGCCTTGTAAAAACTGTGAGTTTGGCACTAAACCAATTTGTACAAATATCCCGGCAAGTTCGACATTTTCTTGCTCGTTAGTCGCACGATTCAAGTAGTTTAGCCCCGTAACATGCTTACCATTACCTAGTACCTCTGTGGTTTGAGCATTAACAATGATTTCAATATTGGCTAATGAACGCGCCTTATTTTGCAATACGGCATCAGCACGTAATACAGAATCAAACTCCAACACGGTAACATGTTCAACAATACCGGCTAAATCAATTGCCGCTTCAATACCTGAGTTACCACCACCAATTACCGCAACTGATTTGCCTTTGAATAATGGGCCATCACAATGCGGGCAGTAAGCAACACCTTTGCCACGATATTCTTGTTCACCGGTAACGTTCATTTCTCTCCATCTTGCCCCAGTAGCAATAATGGTAGAACGGGTTTGCAAGCTAGCACCATTTTCTAGTTCAACGGTGATTAGGCCGCCTTCTTCATCACTTTCAATAATATTTTTCACCCGCTGATCATTCATAATATCAACGTCATAGTCTTTTACATGCGCCTCTAGGCTAGCCACCAATTTAGGCCCTTCTGTAGCGCTGACTGAAATAAAGTTTTCTATTGCCATAGTATCTTGCACTTGTCCGCCAAACCGGTCGGCAACAATACCCGTGCGAATACCTTTTCGTGCGCTGTAAATAGCAGAGGCGGCACCTGCTGGGCCGCCACCAATCACTAGTAAATCAAAGGCTTCTTTTTCATTAATAACTGCTGCTTGGCGAGCACCAGCGTTGGTATCAACTTTATTTAAAATTTCGGTAATGGTCATTCTGCCTTGACCAAACACCTGACCGTTTAGATATACCGCGGGAACAGATAAAATATCACGTTTATAAACTTCTTCTTGAAAAAGCGCGCCATCAACCATCACATGTTTAATTTGCGGGTTAATTGCTGCCATCATATTTAATGCTTGTACAACATCAGGACAATTTTGACAGCTCAAGGAAATGTAAGTTTCAAAGCTATATTCGCCTTCTAAAGCGGCTACTTGCTCGATAACTTCTTTATCAAGTTTTATTGGGTGTCCACCACTGTGCAATAACGCCAAAACCAGAGAGGTAAACTCGTGACCCATAGGCACACCGGCAAAACGTATTTCACCACCTGTTTTTACTGATTTAACCAGCATTGATGGCACACGTTCATTGGTTGGGTCAGCTTCTACTACTGTCACTAACGTCGACATTTCGGCAATGTCTGACACTAATGATTTTAATTCTTTTGATTTAAGGTCATCACCTAAAAATATCGACAATTCAACAGCCGAGGTTAAATTTTGTAAATAGGTCGTTAGTTGTTGCTTTAAGTTCGTATCTAGCATGGTTTATTCCTTGGAAAATGAATATTGAATTGGGAAACTTTTAAGTTTTTGGTTTTACTTTACTCTAGGTACTGCCGCGGCATGAGTTGATAACACCGCGACAGATTAAGACTTAGTTTTTTAAATTTGGCTTTTAGATTTTGCCAACTAAGTCTAAAGAAGGAGCTAATGTTTCAGCACCTGGCTGCCATGCAGCTGGACATACTTCACCGTCGTGCTCTGCAACATATTGTGCAGCTTGAATTTTACGAACTAATTCTTTTGCTGAGCGGCCAATACCTAGGTCATGTACTTCAGCAATTTTTATTTCACCTTCAGGGTTAATCACAAAAGTACCGCGTAATGCCAAACCATCATCTTCGATCATCACACCGAAATTACGTGTAATTTTTCCTGTTGGGTCACCAATCATTGGATATTGAATTTTGTTAATAGTGTCTGAACTGTCGTGCCATGCTTTATGCGTAAAATGTGTGTCAGTAGATACTGAGTAAACTTCAACGCCCATTTCTTGTAGCTGGCTGTAGTGGTCAGCCATGTCGCCTAATTCAGTCGGACATACAAACGTAAAGTCAGCTGGGTAGAAGAAGAACACTGACCATTTGCCAGCAACATCTGCTTCTGAAACTTCAACGAAGTCACCGTTACTAAATGCTGTTGCGTTAAAAGGTTTAATTTTTGAATTGATAATTGATTGATACATGCTTATCTCCACTTGTGTGTAAAAGTTTGTGCTGTTTAAGTTGGGATAATATTAAGACGAACCTTGAGATAGGTACAATCGTTTAAATTTATAAATTTGATAGATTAAAACTATTAATGGTTGAGAATATGTAGGTTGAAGCGACCTGCTATAACTTTACTTTATAGATCTCTAAAACTTTAATGCTGTTCAATTTTTGTCACACGGTAGAAGATAACAATATCCATACGGTCATATCAGAGTAGACAATGAACATTACCCATAATCAAAATAATGAACAGCAAAATGACGAAGAACGCAGTTATTTAATAGCAAAAAGCATTGCTAAGCAGAGTGAAAGTGCGACACCAGCAAACGCGCCATTACTGAGTAAAATGTTAGAATTATTAGACGAAGGTACACCTAACTATGTGTTGGGTTATAACTAAGCTTCAACGTATAAATTAGCAAATACTGATGTGATGACTCATGCTGCCAAGCACTACAATGCTCTACTGTGCTAACGCAGCATCGCGCATATGAATATCGGCATAATGATTTAAACGAATGGTCAGTAAGTCTTTATTACTAATAGCAGTTTTAATTATTTCTTCTAGCTCGATCTTACGAGCTTTTAGTGGCGAATGACTTGATATTGCGAGGTAATGACGAGTTTCATACTCTGGCTGATAAAGCGTTTTTACAATACTATTTTTTTCCCCTATTTTTGCTAATAACGGCAAGGTACTTTCCTCATAATGCATAAAAGCATCAATGCGATTACGCAATAGTAATTCGATATTTTGTAGAACTCCTGACGCTCTGAATTTATTGATTTCATCATCATTGTCAAAAGAACTAAAGTATTTAGAGTAACGATTAATGCCAACATATTTACCGGTAAGATCTTGATAGGTTTTTATATTTTGATGGTTTTCTTTTAAAGTAAAAACACGATACGACAGGGTTTCATAATGTGGCAGAATATAAATAAACTCATCTTGTCGTTCTTCAGTTCTTTGAATACCAACAATTAAATCTAGTTTGCCATTTTCTATTTGAAGCAAACGCCTAGCAAAAGGCATAGTGGATAATTCAAGCGTTACATTGAGTTTGTCAGCAAAATATTTTAAGTATTTACTGTGCAGCCCATCTTTAAATTCTTCAGCGACAGCCGCTCTAATAACTCGTCTTTCTGCTTCATAAGCGTGAAGGTTCAGACAGATCAAACAAGTTAAAATAAAGCCATATTTTGCCATTAACTTATCCTCATAGAACTACGAGCTAATAACCTAACTATGGTTCAAAATTGGCTATATTTCCAAATTCAGTTAATGAACAAATTTTCCTACCAGCTTATCTTGGTACTGGCTGTCTTTGATGACTTGCTGGCCATTAACCCACACTTGTTCGATACCAGAAGAATACTTATTCCAAGTCGAAAAGTTGGCATTTGCTGCTAAGGTATTGGCATCAAAAACAATAATGTCTGCTTGGTAACCTTTACGTAGCTGACCTCGGTCTTGAAAACCTAATATTTTCGCGGTTTTGCTTGAACTTTGATTGATAAATTCCCCTAAAGTTAGCAGGCCTTTTTTCTGAACATATTCTTGATATTTTTGTGGGAAACTAGCAAATTTACGCGGATGACCATTTGTTCCATCAGAAGAAGTTACCACCCAAGGTTTCACCATAAAAGCTTCTACATCATTAGGCGACATATTAAAAGAAGCGACACGAACTTCACCTTCTTGTACCAACTTCATTGCCGTTGTTACAGGGTCAATCGCTCTTTTTTCTGCAACTTGCGCCAAAGTCAAACCAACCAACTCAGGGTCGTTAAACGCAGTAATAAGCAAAGACTTTGGCCCACCGCGACGACGAATATTTTCTTTTATTTCGGCGCTTAATTTTTCAGTTAAACTCGCATCATTTAAGCGCTGATGAAAAGCTTGTTGTGAGTCGGCCATTACCCATTTAGGCATAACTGCGCTGCGTAGTTTAGTACCAGAGGCAAGCCACGGGTATTGGTCGGCAGAAATACTTGTGCCCTGTGCTTGTGCTTGTTCTATTTTTTCAATAGCGACACTACTTTGCCCCCAAACATCAACGCCCAAGGCTTTAATATGAGCAAGGTGTAGATGAATATCAGCGGTGTCCGCAATATGAATTGCTTCAGCCAGTGCGGCAATAAAACCGATGTTAAAAGTGCTTTCATCACGTAAATGAGTATCGTATATGCCGTTATATTTACTGGCTATTTTTGCTAGCGTTACCACTTCTTCGGTATTAGCAAAGCTGCCAGGCACATAGTACAAACCAGTTGATAGCCCTAATGCCCCAGCTTCCATCGCTTGCGTTAACAACTGTGACATTGTTGCTAATTCTTCAGCACTGGCAAAGCGTTGCGCGCGCCCCATCACTTGTTCACGTACACTACCATGACCAACTAGTAATGCGACATTGGTACCAATACCATTCGCTTCTAATTCGCGTGCCGTTTTTGCAATATCAACCGGGCCTTCGCCGTCATTACCGTTCACAACTGTAGTTACACCTTGCGTCAGGTAATTTAAGTTACTGTTTTTATCTTTGCTGTATAGCTCTTCTAAAGTATGAGTATGCGGGTCGATAAAGCCTGGGCTAACAATTTTTCCCGTAGCATCAAGGGTAGTTTTCGCGTTAACTGAATGCGTGCCTGTTGGATACACACCACAAATTTCACTGCCACATATCGCAATATCTAGTGCTTGTGGTGCTGTTTTAATACCGGTGTAAACACTGCCATTGGTAATTAAAGTATCTACCGTTATTTGCTCTACATCACTTACGGCATTATTATCATTAGCTGGCTTGTTTTCAGAACAAGCGGAAAGTGCTAATACGCTGCTAACTAGCAAGGCAGTGGGTAAAATTCGCTTGAATCTATTTGGCATGAATAACTTACTCTTTATTGTGATCGGTTGCTGACATCAAGGTTTTCATTAATAACACCGCGGCGTTATTGGCAATAATATCAATATTATCACGGTTAGTTTCATCACCCATTTCATATGTTATTGCATGGACATTATAATTATCAGCAAAATATTGTTTTGAAACACCATTGTTAGGTCGATTACCTGGCTTTTGAACCACCTCAAAATTTGGCATGGCTTTATCTAAAGCACCAAGCCAATGCTTAACAAAGTAGCGGTCTTCAACACCGTAATCAACCGGCATAGTGTAAAAAACATCGTGCTGAGTAGAGTGAAAATCAACAGCAAATTTTATCTTTTGCCCGTCAGCAACTAGGTCTTGTAAGTATTGATGCACTTGCTGAGTTTCCGGTTGTTTGAATGTGATCCAATCACGGTTTAAATCAACGCCATTGGCATTGTGACGCCAGTTGCCCATGGCAACACCGTCTGGATTTAAATTTGGAATAATAAGCAGGTTGTATTTTTGGCGAAAACTGTCAGCAAATGAGTTATTCGCTAATAAAGTTTCAACAAAAGGAAATAACGCTAACGCGCCGGTTATTTCTGGCGGATGTAAACGACCTAAAATTACCAGCCATTCTTTACTGTCACTGTGACTTTCAATTTTGTAAATAGGACGACCTTGTAGTGATTGTCCTAAAACACTTTGTTTAACATCACTGATTTGTTGTAATTTTTTAGCCCAATCAACATAGTACTGATTATTAATCACTTCTTGTGCAGCAATATAAAGTACTTTCGGTGAGGCATCGATATTAAATTCTAGTCGTTTACCACGAATTTTATGAGTATGGGTACGCCACGTCGCCATATCGTAGCTGATTTTAGGCAAGTAGCGATTAAACCTTTTGCCAGCAATTTGAATAGTCACTTTTACTTGTGTTGGCTGATCCGCCACCACTTTAAACGCATACCAAGGGCTTGAATTAATTGGCGTGTTTTCAGGCTTAATGGTAATAACAAATTTATTGTTGCCTTGGTTAATACACTCATCCATGCGACTTGCTTCAAAGTCTGCTATTAACTTTACAGCGCCAGTATCACATGCTTGCGCATTATTACTCTCATTGACTGTCGTTGTTTCAGCGCATGACGCCAATAAAACAATTGAAAATAACCATGTGCAAATAAGTAGTTGTTTTTTCATAATAACATCTTAAAAATTAGTATTAATGTGAGAAAAATGGCTCGACTATTTTTTAAAAGCCGAGCCATATTATATTATTGAAACCACGTGCTAAGAATTAGAAGTCTTTTCTTACGCTCATGTAAAAGTAACGACCACGATTCGAATGCAATGCGCCGAAATAACCATGTGCTAGCTCATCAGCAAGTGGTGGCTCTTCGTCACCAATATTGCGTACACCAAAGCGAATTTTAGTGCCGTCTAATGCACTGTCATCAGCAAAACGGTAGTCTGCATATACATTCACTTTAGTAAAACTATCAACTGGCAACATAATCACTTCGTCGTCAACCGTTGTTGCAGTAGTACTAGTATCAATCACTTCACTGACGTAGTTAGCGTTAATGCCTGCGCCCCATTGATTGTAATCCCAATCAAGTGAAACTCTTGCACGCCATTCTGGGCGACCATTTTGTTTAATTAAGTCACCAGCACCTGCAACTGTTCTATCGGCTGGAACCGCAGGGTTACCTGCTGCTTGTGCGGCAATAAGTTGTGCAGAAATTGAATCGGCTTCTTGCTCAAATTTATTCAGTTTCGCAGCATTAACCGTAAATTCCCAATCACCAAAGCTTGTTTCAAAATCATAAATTAAACTGAAATCAACACCTTCGATATTTCTCACGCCTAAATTCAAATAGTCATTATTGATTTGAATAACTTCATTGGTATTAGCATCACGAACGACTGCAGTATTGCTTGAGCCTTCGCTTCTTAGCAATGAATCATAAAGTAAGTGTGATGAACCAGGTAAAATACCCACGAGATCTTTTTGCTTAATTTTCCAAGTATCTATGGTGAACGTAAGGTTATCAAGTGGCTCAAATATCAAACCAAATGACGTATTTTCATCATCTTCTGGTTTTAAGTCGGTAGTACCACTGCGAATATCAACAATACCATAAGTTGAGTCAAGTACCGGGTCGTATAAGCTATTTGAACGAGGTACACCTTCTGCTGAAACTTGTGGTAAACCTGGAGCACGGAAGCCACCTGCATATGATGCACGGAAGCTAATCCAGTCAGCTGGTTCCCAGAATAACGCTACTTTTGGTTTTACTGCGCTACCAACATCAGAAAAGTTTTCATATCGGCCTGCAACTTGTAATTCAACATAGTGAGAACCAGAATCAACAAGTGGTACTAAAAACTCAGCGTAAGCTGATGTAACATTACGTGATGCTTTTGAGTCTGGCGTTGGGCTACTTCCCAATACATCACTACCTGATAATTCGACACCTGTAACGGCATCAACAAAAGGATTACTACCATCAAGTAGTGGATCGCGATCATCTTCAAACGTTTCACGTCTAAATTCAACACCCATTGCTATGCCAACGTCACCTGCTGGCAATGTCCAAAGTGAGCCATTACTTACCTTAAAATCAACTGATGCTAAGCTAGTTTTTGAATCACGATTAACATTAACCATAAACTGGTCAATAACACTTTGTGGATTTAACGTTGTATCACCACTATTTGGATTATTAACATCGCCACCGGTAAAGATGTTATAGGCTAATGTTGGATCAGTGCTATTAATGGATGCTTGAAACTTGCTCGCTTGAATACGGTTGGCTGAATCATTTGTTTCAGCTTCAGTATAAAATGCCGCTGTTTCCCAATCCCAATCGTTATATGAACCTTTCAAACCACCTAATACTCGGTAGCTAGTATCGTCAACTTCAACATTTCGAGGTCCGGTATCAATCGCTCGGTAGCTGCGTAATAAAACTTCTTCACCGAATGGATTGTGGGCAGCATCAGCAGAAATACGGAAACGTTGTGCGGTTAGGTTATGGGTTTGTTCACGAGTACGTTCAGCTTTTGCACTGTAATAAGTGACTTCTGAAAAGAAGTCTAAATCGCTGTTTATTTCATGAGTAAAATAAGTATATAAGTTTAAGCGATTAACATCAGAAACCAGTGAGCGAGTAGTACCGCGGTCGAAGCGTAAATCGCGAGGAAAGCTGCCACTATCAGCACAAACTCCACCTGCTAAATCAACCACACAACCAGAGTTGCTGTCAGGTTGGATATGGAATCGACCTAAAGCATCTGATTGAAAATCACCCCAAGGTGTTGCGGTAGAACGGTTATCTAATTGGGTATCACCAATGAATTCTTCTGGTAAACCTGGGTATTCACGCAAATCATGACTTGCTGAATATGGACGTTCACTTGCCATCATACCGTTACGGTCATAATAACTAAAAGAAGCGGTTAAATGCGAGCGGCCTTCGTTTAAATCAAAACCTGTCAAATAACTAAAAGTTGTTTCGTCGAGTGAAGTACCTTCTGAACCACCATAAGACAATTTAACTTGGTTGCCTTCGTAATCATCTTTTAATTGGTAATTTACCACACCAGCTACGGCATCAGAGCCGTAAATAGCGGCTGCGCCATCACGTAAAACTTGCAACGAACGTAGGCCTGAAACAGGTAAGGTATTTGAGTTAGAGGTAGAAACCGGAACAAAGTTTTCTGATTGCGTACCAGGATGAGTAACCAGTCGACGGCCATTTAATAGTGTTAAGGTATTACCTGAGCCAACACCACGTAAGTTAATTGATGCTACATCACCACGAGCATCATTAACGCCACCGTTACCAGTTGCTGCGCCAAAGTTAACCGCACCGATTTGAGGGATAGAACGTAATAATTCATCACCAGACATAGCACCCGTATTTTCAATATCTTTCTCTGTTAATGCGGTTACAGGCAACGCACCAATGTCTGAGGCTCTTTTAATGTTCGAACCTATGATACTAATACGTTCTACTTCTTCTACTTTTGCCGCTTCTTCAGCATTTGCTTGTTGAATAAAAGTAGTTTGCGCTGCTAATGCTGTAATTACGCATAAGCTTAGATGCTTCAGTTTATGTCTGTTTTTAGTTATATCTTTCATCACTCTCACCGTCATAAGTTGCATTTATTATGTTGTGTTGCCGAATATATTTTTATTCGATCCTAGTTTCTAGATTCACCATGCCCAATTATAGAAAGCAATACTATTGACACTTCGTTCACACCCCATAACCTAAAGTTATAGCAAAGTTACAAATTCAGCCAATTTATTCATTCTATCGCGCTACGTTATGGTTAATTATGCTAAGCTTCCGCGCAAAAAATTTTCCTGTTGGTATCCAGTAACGCTATCAAACAAGGTAAAGCTTTTGGTTATGACACTCGTAAGTTTTTGAACTGCTGATCGTTCGACTATCTCTTTACAATCGAAATTCAATGCATTGTCCATATAAGAATCATGCGCTAACCAAAAACGAAAATATGCCACATTAAAAAAGGTTAAATGCTCATATGAATATAGAAATATCTACTGCAGAAACACTCTTAGTTGCTTTATTAATACTTTTTGCCGGTTATTATCTAAATAGCAAAATCACTTTTCTTAAAAACAACAATATTCCAGAGCCCGTTGTTGGTGGCATCGCGTTTTCAGTTCTTTCCGCAATAGCACATGTCTATTTTGATGTGAATTTTCAATTTGACATGGCTTTTAAAAACCCATTAATGACGGTGTTTTTTACCACAGTTGGCTTAGGTGCTAGCTTTACGTTATTAATTAAAGGCGGCCCAAAAGTTGCGCTTTTTCTTGGTGTTGCCACTTTGTATCTGCTGGTACAAAATGCCATAGGTGTTTCCATTGCAACTGCCACAGGTATGGAACCGTTAATGGGCTTAATTGGCGGCTCAGTCACACTTTCAGGCGGACATGGTAATGGTGCAACTTATGCCGATTTATTCATTAATGAATATGGCATGCATAGCAGTGTATTTGAATTAGCCATGGCAGCGGCAACGTTAGGACTTATTCTAGGTGGCTTAGTCGGTGGCCCCGTCAGTAAACGCTTAATCAAAAAATATAATTTAAAAGCCGATACCTCTTACCACGAAGAATTAGACGACACGATTACCTTTGACCCTGAAGATCACGACTTAGTAACACCACGAAAAATGATGGAAACACTTTTCGTTATTTTACTATGTATGTACTTAGGGCGTATGGGCTACGATGCTTTGAAAGCAATCGATGTTGTGTTACCCGCATTTTTAATTCCATTACTATTCGGTGTGGTGATCACTAACCTCACTGAGTTCACCAAAGTGTATAAAGTCAGTAGTGCTTGTATCGATTTATGGGGCACAATGGCGTTATCAATATTTCTTGCCATGGCGCTGATGTCATTAAAAATATGGGAGCTGGTGAGTTTAGCGGGCCCGATGATATTTATGATTTTTGTTCAGGCAATCATGCTAATGTTATTTGCTTATTTCATTACCTTTAGGGTGATGGGTAAAAACTATAACGCCGCAATTATGGCTGGTGGACATTGTGGTTTTGGCTTAGGAGCCACACCAACAGCGGTTGCTAATATGGAATCATTAGTTTCTCGCCACGGTCCATCACCACAAGCATTTTTAGTCGTGCCACTAGTTGGAGCATTTTTTATTGATATCACCAATGCTTTGATTATACAGTTATATTTAAGCTTGCCATTTGTGAGTGGCTAACTCACTTTAGCTAACAAACATTAGCTAACAAACTTTACTGAGGACGTTAAATGCGCTTACGACACATTGAAATTTTTCACGCCATTTACACTACGGGTTCAATTACTAATGCAGCCAAAATACTGCATGTATCGCAACCATCGGTCAGTAAAGTATTGTCACATGCCGAACTACAACTCGGCTTCAATTTATTTGAACGTGTTAAAGGTCGGCTTATTCCAACTGATGAAGCAGAGATGCTGTTTGATGAAGTTGATAAGATTTATCAGCAAATGCGTTCAATTAAAAATACCGCACAAAATATTAAAAAATCAGAATTTGGCAGTATCGCTTTAGGGGTAACACCTGCGTTAGGGTTTGATGCCATTCCAAATGTAATTGCTAATTATCATCAAGATTACCCAAATGTCACTTTCGATATTCAAACCATTCATAACGATGCTGTCATGCAGTCATTACTTGAGCATAAGTGCGACTTAGCGATTTTATTCTCGCCACATAGCATGCCGGGTATTACTTCAATTCCTTTAGCAGAATCTGAACTGGTGATTGTTTATCCAAAAGACAAGTTTCCTGATTGCCCAGATAAGTTAACCTTAACCCAAGTTTGCGATTCAGAGTTTATCGACATAAGTGACAGCGGCCCCTTGGCTGATATGTTGTGGGCACGGGTGATGGAAGAAAATATTGGTATTACGTCATCTATCAAGGTGCAAACCTACTTTATTGCCGCTAGATTAGTCGCCAGAGGACTTGGCGTATGTGTGGTTGATCGCTACACCGCAGAAGGAAATTTGTCAGACAATGTTGCTATCGCCTCGTTTGAGCCTGCGCTTACTTTTAACATCAATGCTGTGCATTTAGAAAACAGAGCTAAATCTAAAGTTATTGATGAATTTATACCATATTTAACCCAAGGTATTTCAAACAGTTAAATAGAATCATAACCACAGGTTATGATCGATAAAAGCCTTCTCACTTTTAATGTTTGCTCACTAAGTTAAGCTCGGAATTAGAAAAACTCTGCTATTCCAGCATTTAAATTTAGGAACTTCATTATGCAAATTGCTTCTCCTTACCTGTTATTTATTGGTGACGCCACCGACCAGCTTTCAATTAAAATGGCACGTGGTGCAGCAGATTGGCGTCCTGAACTTTGTGTTGGTGAATACAGTGTTGACGGTTGTACGGTTAGCACCGGCATTGAAAAAATGGACATTGCACAAGCAGCTGCTAAAGGCGCTAAGTCATTCATATTAGGCTTTGCCAACAGTGGCGGTGTACTTGATAAGAAATGGTTACCTTATATTCTAGAAGCAATGGACAACGGCATGGATATCGTTTCAGGCTTGCATGATAAATTAAGCGATTTTCCAGAAATAGTAGAAAAAGCACAACAAACCCAACAGCAATTGCTCGATATTCGTCATCCTAAAGCCGAATTTGTTACTGGTACTGGCGTAAAACGCACAGGTAAACGCTTACTTACCGTTGGTACTGACTGTTCGGTTGGTAAAATGTATACCTCATTAAGCCTTGAAAAGTCGATGAAGAAACTTGGTTTTGATGTTGATTTTCGTGCTACAGGTCAATGTGGAATTTTAATCGCTGGCCAAGGTATCGCCATTGACTGTGTTATTTCTGACTTTTTATCAGGGGCAACCGAGTCACTTTCTCCAAATAACAGCGCCGAACATTGGGATATTATTGAAGGCCAAGGCTCGCTGTCACACCCTGCGTTTGCTGGCGTAAGTTTAGGGTTATTACACGGCTCACAACCTGACGCACTAGTTATTTGTCACGACTTAAACCGCAGCCATATGCGTGGTTTGCCACAAAGCCAGTTTCCTAGTGTTGAAGCAACCATTGCGTTAAACCTTCAAGCAGCTAAGCTGACAAACCCAAATGTTAAGGTGGTTGGTATTACCGTTAATACTTCAAGCGTGAGTGTTGAAGAAGGTCAACGTATTTGTGCACAGCTAAGTGAACAGTTTTCTTTGCCTTGTGCTGATCCTCTGCGTGACGGCACTGACAGTATCGTTTCAACGTTGGCATAGGCGAAATCACAATGAACCTAACAATTCAGGTTGCTCATCAACAATTGCAATTGAAAAATGTTTTTCGTATTGCTCGTGGCGCTAAAACACAAGCAGACGTTGTTGTTGTCGCCATTAGTGACGGCATAAATACCGGTTGGTCAGAAGCAGTGCCTTATGCGCGCTATCAAGAGTCTATTGATAATGTTAGTCAGCAAATACACCTTTTATCCGCACAAAAAATTACGACTGAAAACATCAACGAATATATCATTGCCCTTCCCTCTGGTGCCGCACGTAACGCACTAGACTGTGCTTGGTGGGATTTACAAGCAAAGCAGCGTGGAACTTCAGTAGCAAAATTATTACAGCTTGCACCCGCGCAAGCTTGCATAACCGCACAAACATTAAGTATTGATAGCCCTGAAGCCATGGCTAAAGCCGTCGCAGCACTAAACAATCCACCGTTAGTAAAAGTAAAACTAGATAATCAAGATATCATCGAAAAAATGACCGCGATTCAACAAGCAGCACCTAACAGTGAGTTTATTGTTGATGCCAACGAAGGTTGGAGTATTGATGACTTAAAACATTGTTGTGAGCAGCTAAAAGCACTGAATGTGGTTCTTATTGAACAACCACTGCCTGCTGGCCAAGACCAAGCATTAATTAACTTTTCTTCACCTGTGCCGCTATGTGCAGATGAATCATGTCATACCCGTGCCGAGCTTGATTACTTAAAAGGCCGTTATCAGGTAGTGAATATTAAACTCGATAAAACCGGTGGCTTAACCGAAGCGGTTTTATTAGCTCAAGAAGCAAAAGCGCAAGGCTTTGATTTAATGTTGGGCTGTATGGTTGGTAGTTCTTTGGCCATGGCACCTGCTGCATTATTAGTAAATGGAGCCAAGTTTGTTGATTTAGATGGTCCACTCTTAATTAGTGATGATCGTCAACATGGCTTTGAGTTTGAACAAGGTGTTATGCAACCATTATCTGAAATACTTTGGGGTGGAAGCGCAACACTTTTAGAAGCAACAACGGTTATTTGTTAATTATTCTCTTTGAGTTCCCTTTGACATTAATTCATGAATGTCTTGCCCTGCTTGCAGGGCTTTTTTTTATCTCAAGATTAATCTTCACAATAGAAATTATCAGCAATAAAAAAAGCTCCCATAAGGAGCTTTATCAAAATAATATTTTATTTATTGCTGTTTAAAACGACGTGCGCCAAAAGCAATAAGTGCCAATGAGAAAATTGCTAAGGTTGTAGGCTCTGGTACTTGGGCTGCTACTGAAGCTGCAGTACCAAAAAACTCAATTTCACCTAACTGGTGGTAACCATCGCTAACCGTTGAATATGCTTCGTAACGAAAAGTGCTATAAGCTTCAGGTATACTATAGTCAACACCACTTGAGAATTGAACTACTTGAAAACGTTGATTCCAAATAGATTGACCATCGTTATCATAGGTAAATATCGAGGTGTAATTTACACCATCATTTGAACCAAGAATACGCCATTGGTCTGCATCTCTTCCAGGTACATCATTAGCAGAAGAAAGTGTAAATGAATCTAAAATATATTGAGAAGCACCAAAACTAGCTTCAACCCATAACCCCGATAAATTTGCATCGCTTAAATCTTTGGCGTCACCACCTGTAGCTTCACAACACCACTTGCCATTTCCGCCGGTTAAAACATTATCGAAAACGTTAAATGAATATTCTCCACCACCGAAACCTGGTTCGCTGTTAGCGTTAAATATTGCATTATAATTTGTGTTTTCATCAATTAAGCCATCATTTTCTGGATCAGTTAAATCACCACCTATTAATGCTTGCGTACCAGTTCCAAGAATAAGGCTCGCACTTACTGTTGAGCTAACAAATGTTACTGACGTGATCAATATAGCTAGTAGAATTTTAAATTTCATAGAAATACCTTTCTCGGTTTCGTTGAATACAACATAAAAATGTTACTTAACATCAGCAATGCAAAATAGAAGCCAACATAGTTAAACACATGAAACATATAAAATATTCACAACACAACTTAAGCAAAAAGTATCTAATGTAAAATTAACCGACAAAAACAACTGCTCAACCAGTTGAAAGATAACACTATTATTTAATATCCAATTTATAGGCACTTAAAAATAATTTTTGAACGAAGCAGGGAAATAGTACATAAACACAGAAAGAAACTGTCAAAAAAGCAAACAAAGAACAACTTAAACAAGCAGCTAACAGTTGATATCTAAGTGTTCAATAATAGTTGTCATAGTTTGTTGAATTTTACCAACATCAGCGGGAATAATTAAGATGGTATTATCACTAGCCATACAACCTAAAACACCTGATTGCTCGCCCATGTTTTCGATCATTTTAGATATCAAAGTACCTGCGCCAATCACTGTTTTAATGATGATCTGAACATGGTTATGTTTAACATCAAGCACAACGGAATCAATTGCTTGTAGACCTCTTGGTATATGTTGCTTTTCAGGTAAACGGTAGACGGCATCATTATTATGATTACGAATTTTTATTGCCCCTACTTTATTGAGTAAGCGCGAAACTCGCGTTTGCGTAACATTCTCAAAGCCACGTAATGATAACGCTCGGGCAAGTTGCAACTGTGAGCCAAAGCGTTGATTTTGCAGTAGGGATTTAAATGTATCTAGTAATTCGGGCTCTGCAACACTCATATTCTGTAAACGTCCTCTTAGCCAATTTGTCATTAAATTGGCTTGAATTTTATTTAATTAAAATTTTACAACAACAGGCGAAGAAACAGCCTTATCGACACCAAGATACGCTGCTTGGTAACTTAAGGTGTTATAAAAATTAGGTTTAGGGTTCTTACTAAAAGCGCTTTGCCATTCAATTAAGGCAAAGTCATCAATATTAACTTGCGACGTTGCGCCATTTTGTAATTCAATTTCTGCCAGTACGCGATAACTTTTATAACCAATACGCGGCGAATTAAAATCAACCTCAACATTTTGCCAAGCATTACTGGCTGAAAGCTCTACCGTATCAATTAGCTGTTTAGGGCTATTTTTAAAGGCATCAAATAGCTTCTGACGTTTCTTTCGCCCTTGCCAGTAAAAGTTAATTTTTACCGGTGATTGCACCTTGAATTTAGCTTTAATGGTCATGGCACTACTAGCTTTGTAAACTCGTCTAAAGCTTTGCATACCAAAGGTAGTTGGCGATTGAGCATCAACGGTTATTGCTAAACTATGGCTGCCACTAGCGCCAAAGTTATTCAATGTCGTTGCACTGCGATCAAATAACCAACCACGTTCTGGGCTATCGAATAATGCGAAGCTTTCAAAATCACTACCGTTAATTAAATTTGTCCCTAAACGGTACGCAGTATTTGAGTTCGGCATTTGCACTTGAGTAATGCTGCGGTTCCACGGCAATTGATAAAGTGGGGTAGTTCTTTCATTGCTAGCGATATCAATAGCAAGCTGCATTTTATTCGTCGGCTGTTCTTGCTCTGCAGACTGCTGATTATTTGACTGAATAACACCATGGCCACCTGACATTGAAATAGTAGTATTTCGCTGTTTTGAAAGCTCCGTTAATCGTTTCATTACGGTATAGCGATGCATACCTGTTGCTGGCGTTGGTTTATAGCCTTTAACATATAACGGTACTATTTCTGCGCGATGAAACTTCCCTTCATCAAGCCAAACATAAAGAATAAAACTGTGTTGAGTTGCGCTGAAGTTTTGGTCAAAAATGAAGTTACCCATTGAATAGGCAATCAGTTTATTGTTATATAGCTCTAAACCTTGCGTTACATGGGGATGATGAGCAATGGCTAACGCAGCACCAGCATCTAATGAAGACTTTAAACGTTGCTCCGTAACACCTGTTGGGTTGTTGGCATATTCTTGACTGCCGTGATATTGCACGATAGTAACTTTATCGTCAGCCACTTGCTTAGAAACTGATTGCAAGATGTTTTCCATTGAACCGTAAGCGGCACCACCATGTTGATGATTCGCGGTTTGCGTTGGGTTAGCGCTACCTTCCCAGCCAACATAACCAAGCATAGAAAATTCAGTATTATTGACTGTTGCCGTGTGTGCTTTCAGTGCTGACTTTTCATCAACACCTGCCCCAGAATAACCTAATTCACTTTTATTCAAAAACGCTAACGTCGAATGCAAGCCAGAATCCATGTAGTCATAGGTATGGTTATTTCCCAATGAAACATAATCCACTCCCGCCCACGTAAGTGCGTCTAATATTTCAGGCTCAGAATAAAAGGTCACAGATTTTGGCGCTCGCTCAGCAGGTTTCTTATCGGCAATCTGAGTTTCTAAATTAACCGCGGCGTAATCAGCCAAGCTCATATAAGGTTTAATATGTTGAACAATAGCTTTGCTATCGCTAAGTTTATTATCTCGATGAATAAGTACTTCATCACCAAAGTAAGGCTTATAGAAGCGACGTCCCATCATAACGTCACCCGCAAAGGCTAACATCACGCGCTTTTGCGCTTTTTTAACTAAGGTAATATCGGCAATAGTCGATGAGTTTTGTTTCAATTCATAGTGGCTGAATGTTTGAATAGCAGAAAAGTAATCGGGTTTATGTAAGCTAAGTTGATAAGTATCTTCAACGGCCGTCGATAACTGATAGATACCTTGTTTATCAGTAAGTACGTTTTTTCCACTCAGCTTAACTTTAACGCCAGAGATAGCCTTACCATCCTCGCTAATAATCTTGCCTGTCAGCGTAATTAAATCGGCCGAAACCGTGGTAAAACTCATTAAAAGCGTGATAGATAATATCGACAATATACGTAACATTGTATTCCCAACTTAGTAACATTTTCACTCAGTATATCTTGTTATAAAAGCTAGTTTCATTCCTAAATTGATGCGAGTTATAACGTTAGGGTATGGCTAAAAGAAAATAGTCATTTAGTGAGGGATAAATTTCAGGCAAAAAAAACGCCCCTCATTTGAGGAGCGTATAACAATACATAAAAACATTAAAAACAAAACCGAGGGGGAGAATCTCTTATTAAGTCAGAGCATCAAATTTACGATAAGTTCAAATTAGTTTCGAAAAAAAACAAAAAAATTTCAGCAGTAACTAGTAGCATTTTACCGGCAAAAAAAAACGCCCCTCAAGTGAGGAGCGTATAACATAAATAAAATGCAATTTAATAAAAACAAAAACCGAGGGAGAATCTCTTACTAAGTAAGACGATCTTCGTAGTTGTTAGTTCAATTTAATTTAAAATTAATTAGAATTAAAATAAAAAAACGTTATAAACACCGTATTTATTGACCTACGAGCGAGAACAAAGCAATTAAATTTTTTCAAAACCTTGCTGTTGAGCAATTAAATTCAATACTTTAGTTAATTTTTTGCCCAAATAACCTGACAACAATTTTGGTGTTTGTTTCAAAAGCAATAATTCTGATGCCGTGATCGCGACATAACAATCCAACAGTCTATTTGATGACGAAAGTAAAAGTACATCATCCGCTAAAAATTCTTTTTCAAGCTCGGTTTCTTGATCTTTACCGCTACTTTCAAACTCTGAAGCAGACACTAAGAAAAAATTAATCAGCAGTATATTTTCTTCTTCTCCATACCAATTCGCCGTCATGGTATGAAAATTCAATTGTGCTTCAAGCTTATTGCAAATCGCAGCAATATTATTAATTTGAGCAACTAAATCATCACTAACCTGAATAGAAATGGGCAGTTGTTCGGTCATAATGTCCATAGATACAAAACCTTTATATCGGTATAACACGTTGAGAAAAAGAAAATGGTTTATACTTGTCGATAGTAAAGCCTTGTTAAGCTTACTTCAATCTTGATTTCTTAGCGTAATGCTTGCAATTTCAGGTTGAGTCTTTAAGCTAACGAGCGTTAATATTTAACTTATTCTATTTAATTGGTGTTTTAAAACTATTGTGAAATCATATTTTTCGACAAAGTTCATTGTAATCATGATGTTGATGCTTAGCCTTATTGGCCAGTCATCCGCAAGTGTGATAATGTCTTGCGATATGATGAAGATGTCTGATATGCCAATGTCACATAGTATGGATTCTACCGAGCACAACATGGATATGTCGATGGACATGCCAATGAAAATGGCCATGAATGACAGCTCAACAACAAGCATGACCGATGATTGTTGTCAGGAAAATTGTGATTGCACAACGACTAGCTGCAAGCCAAATTCTTATACCAATAGTTTGATGGCACTGACCATCACGCCAATATCGACTAAAAGTAATAGCCTAAGCATTGCTTTGCCCCAAGAACAATTTCTTAACTACTTATTCAAACCTCCTATTTCGTAACTCCCTAGGATCAATGCGCCTAAATTTAGGCTAACATCCACAATATATTCAGCGTTTAATTTCATTTATCAGTAATATTTAGTCATTTTCAATGGCGATAACAAATAGAAATAAACGCACTTTCAAAGATACATTTGAGAAGAGCAATACAATGCTAGCATTACATTACTACTCACAGCTTAAAGATAAAATAAGCGACAATTTCATCGCAAAGTTAATAACTTCAACACTATTAATTTTGGTGACCGTGTCGTTGGCGTTTAGTCAAACCGTTAAAGCAGCAACACTACAAAAGCACAGCGTTAAATCACTAGGTTTTGTGCAAGCTGTGCAGCAAGCACAAATGGCTGACCCTTGGCTAACCGGCAATCGCCATCAGCAACAAGCACTTGAATCACTCAGTATTGCTGCCAATACTTTGCCTGACCCGAAAGTGTCTATCGGCATGGCGAACATTGCTGCCGACACTCTGCGCTTTAGCCAAGAGCCAATGACACAGTTCAAACTTGGCGTTAGCCAAATGTTTCCACGCGGTGACACCTTAGCTTTAATGAATCAGCAGTTAAAAGCAGAAAGTAAGCAATATCCGTTCTTGCGCCAAGACCGCAAAGCAAAAGTTGCTTTAACCGTTGGTATGCTTTGGCTTGATGCCTATAAAATGCAACAAAGCATCGCCTTAATAGCAGAAAACAAAAGTCTATTCTCACAATTAATTGATGTTGCAGAAGCGCGCTATTCTTCTACTATCGGACAAGCACAACAGCAAGATATCATTCGTGCCGAGTTAGAATTAAGCCGTATTGATGACAAATTAGTACAATTTGCTCAACAAAAAAATGCCTATATTGGTCAATTAAATCAATGGTTAATGCATGCAGAACAAGGCAATACTGCAGCCAATAGCTATCAAACAACAAACACTTTTGACACCATGCTTGAAACACAGCTACCTCAAATTGACTTACAGAATAAAGCCTTAATTATGGCGAAACGACAATATTCTAATGCTGAACTAGTCAGTTATTTTACTAGCCACCCAGGTGTTATTGCGATAGATAATAAAATTAAATCGGTGGCATTTAACAAAGCATTGGCAAAGCAAAAATATCAGCCTGAATGGGGTGTTAATGCTAGCTATGGCTACCGTGGCAATGATGCAGCAAATAACAGCCGTGCCGATTTATTTTCTGTCGGCATCACTTTTGATGTCCCGCTTTTTACCGCCAATCGACAAGACCAACAATTAAAAGCTGCGATTTCAAAAACTGAAGCCGTTAAAACCGAGAAACAATTACGCTTACGACAATTGTTAGGCGCCTTTTCTTCTGCTAAAGGTCGATTATTACAACTTAACAAGCGCCAATCGTTATACGAACAAAAGCTATTACCACAGTTTCATCAACAAGCCGAAATCGCTTTAAACGCTTACACCAATGACAGCGGTGATTTCGGTGAAATTGTACGTGCGCGCATCGATGAATTAGACGCTTCGATAGATCACCTAGGCATTACCGTTGAACAGCAAAAACTGCATTTAGAACTTAATTATGTTTTTAGCAAAGCTAATCAAGCATCAAAGTTTACGCCAGCAACATTAGCTCAGCAGAATCAGGAATAACATGATGACAACAAATAAAAAAACACTTATCAATCGCATCACTAGTGCCGTTATTATCGCAATACCGAGTATCTTATTTGGTGGTTGGTTGAGCTTTAATTTTTTCGCTAATAACTCTGCTAGCAACTCTGCTAATACAATGGCAGTAACAACAGATGAAGCTGAGCCTATGTATTGGGTTGCGCCGATGGACGCTAACTTTCGCCGCGATAAACCCGGTCTTTCTCCTATGGGTATGGAGCTTGTTCCTGTTTACAAGAATGGCAGTGCAAATGACGCTGAAGTGGGTACGGTTACTATCAACCCAAGTATCGTCAATAACATTGGCGTTCGCACCGAAAAAGTAAAAAATTCGCACCTACAAACACAAATAAAAACCGTTGGTTATGTCAATTATAACCAAGACAAATTAGTCCATATTCACCCACGTGTTAAAGGCTGGATTGAAACCCTCAATATCAATTCGGTTGGTGAAACAGTAACAAAAGGTCAGGCGATTTATTCATTGTATTCACCTGAGTTGGTCAATGCCCAAGAAGAGTTTGTACTGGCGCTTTCACGTAAGAATACGCGTTTAATCAAGGCAGCAAAAAACCGTTTATTAGCACTCAATATTCCTGATGAAGCGATTGCTGAGTTACAACGTAGCCGAAAAGTGAAACAGCAAGTAACCTTCTACGCCCCACAATCAGGCGTGGTTGAAAATTTATCAATACGTGAAGGCTTTTATGTTCAGCCAGGTACTATGCTATTTTCCATTGGCGACCTAACCGAAGTTTGGGTTGAGGCTGAGGTATTAGAACGCCAAGCAGGTTTTGTTTTTGTTGATGATAATGTCGCTATGACACTGGATTTTTTACCCGGTAAAACATGGCAAGGCAAAGTAGATTACATTTACCCTACTCTCGACAGCCAAACTCGTACTATGAAAGTGCGTTTGCGTTTTGATAACAAAAATTTCGCCTTGAAGCCGAACATGTTTGCACAGGTGATTATTGACGGAAAACCTAGCGCAGAAACCATCGTTATCCCTAAAGAAGCCTTAATAAGAACGGGTACTCAAGACCGTGTAGTACTAGCATTAGGCGATGGTCAGTTTAAATCAATCGCAGTAGATGTAGGTCGTAGTGACGGCAAACAAATTGAAATCCTTGCAGGCTTATCTGCAAGCGACACCATAGTAACTTCAGCACAATTCCTCTTAGATTCAGAATCCAGTAAAACCTCTGACTTCAAACGCATGTCTGCTATGGATATGGATATGGATATGGATATGGATATGGATATGGATATGGATATGGAGAACACTAGCCAACCAGTTGCCCATGCACAAGTAACAGGCATTATTAATAGTATTGATAACGACACTAGAATCGCCAATATCAGTCGCGGAGCAATTGAGAAGTGGCAACGCCCTGCAGCAACCTTAGATTTTTATATTGCTAATAATATTGCCTTAGCGCAGTTGAGCGCAGGCATGGAAATCGACTTTACTTTTGCTATTGAAAATGGCGAATTTACGGTAATTACTCTGCATGATGAAGCTCACGCTGATGCCGACAACAGCCATTAAGTTTCGACCAAGGAAATTATTATGATAGAACGTATTATTCATTGGTCGGTGTTCAATCGATTTTTTGTCTTACTAGTAACACTCGTGATTGTCGGCACCGGTATTTTTGCTTTTAAAAATACTCCTATTGACGCAATTCCTGATTTGTCTGACGTGCAAGTGATCATCAAAACCAGTTATCCAGGGCAAGCACCACAGGTGGTTGAAGACCAAGTAACCTATCCGCTAACCACTGCCATGCTATCAGTGCCCGGCGCTCGCACTGTGCGTGGCTATTCGTTTTTCGGTGACTCTTACGTATATGTGATATTTGATGATGACACCGATTTATATTGGGCACGTAGCCGAGTATTAGAATATTTGTCACAAGTGGCAGCAAACTTACCCAGTAGTGCCAAGCCGCAACTAGGTCCTGACGCAACGGGTGTCGGCTGGGTTTATCTCTATGCCTTAGTTGATAAAACCGGACAACATGACATCAGCCAACTGCGCTCAATTCAAGACTGGTTTTTAAAGTATGAATTACAAACCGTAGCAGGTGTTTCCGAAGTTGCGGCCATTGGCGGCATGGTAAAGCAATATCAAATATCGGTAGACCCCGATAAATTGCGTGCTTACGGCATTCCTTTAAGTTTAATACAAACCGCAATCAAGCAAGGTAACCAAGAAGTTGGCGCTTCAGTCGTTGAAATGGCAGAAGCGGAATATATGGTCACGGCTTCAGGTTATATTGAAAACGTTGAAGACCTAGAAGCCATTCCACTAGGCATGAACGCGAAAGGCGTACCACTGCAATTAAAAGACGTTGCTGATATTAATTTAGGTCCACAAATGCGTCGTGGCATTGTAGAGCTTAATGGCGAAGGTGAAACCGTTGGTGGTGTCGTAGTTATGCGTTTTGGCGCTAATGCCCAGCAAACCATTGCTGGTGTAAAAGAAAAGTTGAAGAGTTTACAACAAGGTTTACCCGACGGTGTAGAAGTTGTTACCGTGTACGATCGTTCAGGCCTAATTGAGCGTGCGGTTGATAACTTATGGTCAAAGTTGATTGAAGAATTAGCAGTAGTGGCCATTGTTTGCGTGGTGTTCTTATTTCATGTTCGTTCTTCTATCGTTGCCGTAATTAGCTTGCCACTTGGTATTCTTGTTTCCTTTATCATCATGTATTTTCAAGGTATTAATGCCAACATTATGTCGCTGGGCGGTATAGCCATTGCCATAGGCGCGATGACGGATGGTGCCATTGTGATGATAGAAAATATGCATAAGCATATGGAGAAAACACCACTTACTGAGCAGAACCGATGGCAAATTGTCGCTAAATCAGCCTCTGAAGTTGGCCCTGCATTATTTTTTAGTTTACTCATTATCACGGTAAGCTTTATGCCGGTATTTATTTTAGAAGCACAAGAAGGCCGAATGTTCAGCCCACTTGCCTACACTAAAACTTATGCCATGGCAGCATCAGCAGGCTTAGCCATTACCTTAGTGCCGGTATTAATGGGTTACTTTATTCGCGGAAAAATTATTTCTGAGCGCAAAAATCCAGTCAACCGCGCGTTAATCGCCGCTTATATGCCGTTATTAAAAACCGTATTACGCTTTCCTAAAAGTACCTTGTTCGCAGCGCTAATTGTGACCTTAATTGGTTTTTCACCACTCGATAAAATTGGCAGTGAATTTATTCCACCGCTTGATGAAGGTGACTTGATGTATATGCCAACCACCTATCCGGGTATTTCAGTCGGTAAAGCGCGAGAAATTTTACAGCAAACCGATAAACTCATCCGCACCATTCCAGAAGTGAAAACCGTATTTGGTAAGGTCGGACGTGCTGAAACGGCAACAGATCCTGCGCCACTCACCATGATAGAAACCTTCATTCAATTTAAACCAGAAGCGCAATGGCGAGCAGGCGTAACCAAAGACACTATTCGCAAGGAACTAGACGCAATTGTGCGTTTTCCTGGCTTAACCAATGCTTGGGTCATGCCAATTAAAACCCGCATAGATATGCTAGCAACGGGCATTAAAACGCCTGTCGGCATAAAAATCGCGGGTAGTGATTTAAAAGTCATTCAAAATATTGGCTTAGATATAGAAAACATCCTTAAGGATCAACCGGGAACGGCGTCTGTTTACTCCGAACGCGTAGCAGGTGGCCGTTATATCAAAGTTGATATTAACCGTAATAAAGCTGCGCGTTACGGTTTAAATATTGCTGATGTTCAACAAGTGGTCGCTACTGCAATTGGTGGCATGAACGTCACTCAAACGGTTGAAGGCTTAGAGCGTTATCCGGTGAATTTACGCTACCCACAAGACTATCGTGATTCACCTGAACAATTAAAACTACTGCCAATTGTTACGCCAGCAGGACAACGTATTTCGCTAGCAGATGTGGCCGATGTTTATGTTGAAGATGGGCCACCAAGCATCAAAAGCGAAAATGCCCGTATTAACGGTTGGAGCTTAATCGATATCGAAAATATTGATGTTGGTACTTATGTTGAACAAGCAAAAGAGCGCTTAGCACAAGAATTAGTATTACCCTCGGGTTACTCAATTACCTGGGCAGGCCAGTACGAATATATGGAGCGTGCTAAAGCGAAACTTATTTACGTATTGCCGCTGACCTTAGCGATTATCATTATTTTGCTCTACCTGAACTTTCGCAATTTTGTAGAAGTCGCAATTATTATTGCCACCCTGCCATTGGCAATGATTGGCGGTATTTGGTTAATGTATCTTGAAGGTTTTAACTTTTCGGTGGCAGTTGGCGTTGGCTTTATTGCCTTAGCAGGGGTCGCCGTCGAAATTGGCGTCATCATGTTGGTGTATTTAAACCAAGCTTTTAAAGAAACTATTGAGCAACATCAAACTAACAATATTCCTTTTACTATTAAGGAATTAACTCATGCTATTCTACAAGGCGCGGGCATGCGTGTGCGGCCTGTAATGATGACGGTAGCCACTGTTATTATTGGATTATTGCCGATATTATATGGCACAGGAACCGGCTCAGAAGTGATGAGTAGAATTGCAGCCCCGATGGTAGGCGGTATGGTTAGCGCAATTTTATTGACATTACTTGTGCTACCCGCTGTTTATCTTCTGTGGAGAAAGTCACAATTAAAACTGTAAGAAAGCCGCAAAAACTATTTAAAATCAGCCATAAAGTACATAAATGGCTGATGTTATTTATTGGTGTGCAATTTGTTATTTGGTCTGTTACCGGTGCCTATATGGTCTTTTTCGATATTGACTATATTCACGGTGACAGCCTGATCATTAATCATCAAACAAAAATAAAGCCTGAAAACTTAACTTACTCAACACAAACACTTTTTCAGCAATATCCACAGGCTGAAAACTTAAGCGTTGGCATGTTAATCAACCGCGAGGTTTATCGTTTTAACATTGATAAACAAAAGTTTATGCTTGATGCCACTAACGGTACATTGCTATCACCAATAAATGAACGTTCAGCCTTAACAGTGGCTGAGCACTTTTATGCTGACGATGGTGAAGTCATTAACGCCGAGTTAATCACCGAAAATCCACCTTTTGAATTAAGTTCACGGCACTTGCCTGCATGGCGAGTGAATTTCGATAACTTTGGCGCACCTGCGTTATACATATCAGCTAATAGCGGCAAAGTAGTGACTAAACGTCATGAATTTTGGCGATTGTTTGACTGGATGTTTCGCTTTCATGTCATGGACTACGACGATGGCGAAAACGTTGGCAATTGGTTTTTATTTATCATCGCATTATTGGCACAATTCGCAGTATTAAGTGGTTTAGTGCTAACTTACTTTAAAGTAATAAAACCAGCATTTACCAACAATAAAAAGCGCGGTAACAGTGCAACTTTTAATGGCCAAGATAAGCCATTAAATAACGGTGGTGAATCATGATGTTCTGGACCAAGAAAATACATAAATGGGCATCTTTAGTGATAGGTTTGCAGTTACTTATTTGGGTATTCAGCGGCTTAGTATTCAATGTTATTGATCATAAAAAAGCCCGCGGCAACGCGTATCGTCAAGCGCCAGCCGCCTCTGAACATATAGTCGCTGAAAAAGATTTACTGCCTATTGAATCAATCTTAAAAGCCTACCCTGATACGGTAGAACTGACACAATCGAAATTGTTAGCAAAACCATATTACTTGCTGACACAACAGCAAGGTTTATACCGCCACTTTGCTAACCGTTATTTGTTGGTCAATGCGGTAACGGGAGAGCTAACGAAGGTTAATGAACAACTGGCATCAAACATAGCCAAAGCAAGTTACAGCGGTCCTGGCGAGATAACATCCATTGCTTTACTAACTTCAAACATAGCAGATTACCCAAAACAGAAAAATCCAACCTGGCGGATAAATTTCAATGATGATTTAGAAACTAGCGTTTATGTCGAGCAAGGCTCAGGACGATTAGTTGGGCATAGTAATAGCGACAAACGCTTTGCAGGCTTTTTCTTTATGCTGCACTTTATGGACTATGGCGATGAAGGCAGCTTTAACAACATTCAAATTATGCTGTTTGCTTTTGTTACTTTGTGGTTGGCACTTTCAGGATTTATTTGGACTGTACATATGCTGAGAAATGGACGGTATAGATTCAAAGCATCGCGATAAACTCACTCTATTTAATAAAAAATAGTTATTTCGGTGCTTTTTTATTACCCACAAAGCCTAGCCTTAACTCAGCACCTTTTCTTCTTTGCTGATGACAAGTTTAGAACCAATTTTTTTAATAAAGCTAAGGTATCGACATCCAAACACTTATCTAGTGCTAATTGTGAAATTAGCTTTTAAAGGAGAAATTGATTTCACCTTGCTTTGTCGTGTTCTTTTAATAAACAACCAAAGCCCGGTTATGGCAAAAGCTCCTGGTAGCAAGGCGAGCAGTAGCCAAAAAACCTTAAGACCAACACCGAAAAAATCTCCGATATGAAACGTATACTTAAAATTCCAAATCCGCGTAGCTAAATTGGCCTTGCTGGCATCATAGGTTTTAATCACTTCGGCAGTATATGGATTTACCGATACCCAACTAAAAGCAAAGTACTCACCAGGCATTTTAACTCTAAGTTTTAAGGCTTGACCGCTAACCGGTAAGTAAATTCGATACAACTGGCCTTGTCCCATACTCTGTATTCCACGACTCAACGCAAGGTCTAGCTGTAGCGGTTTTTTAAACTCAGAGGCAATAACAGGGGGGTTATAGCGCACTACGGATTCAGCGACCAATGTTTCGATTATCATCTTTGTTTGGCTTTGCCAGTGAAAAGCTATGCCTGAAAAAGCGATAAGCAATAAAGGAATAAAGGTAAACACGCCTATTACTGTGTGTAATTGATAATATCTTACCTTTGGCTTGGCCTTAATGCTTATCTTCAAGCGTTGCAAACGATTGTTTGGTTTAAACCAAAGCCATAATCCCAATACCATTTCGACAATGAATAAAAAACTAGCTATTGATACCAATGCTTTAAGAGGCTTTTCCCCTGTGTCATCGCTCAGCAATAACCAGCGGTGCCATGCCATCACAAAGCCATAAAAGCTATCTTGCTTAGCATAGCGGTGAAGAATTTCACCGTTAAAAGGATTAACATTAATATACTGGCCACTATCTAATTGAAATTGCCATGCCTTATCTTTTTGCGGTTGCAATTGGACTTGTTTTACTGTCTTTTCGCTACCTTCTTCAACTATAGCTACTAAGCTAGACAAAGGCAGAAAAGCGGCACCAGGCGACACCTGCCAATGAGCAGGTTGCACCTGATACTGAATTTCTTTACCAAAAACCAACAGTGCCCCAGAAATACTCAGGTTAACTAAAAAGAAAACCAAAAATATTGCTAGGCATAGATGAATACGCCTTAACCAGCGCTTAAACACTGAATATCATCCAGCCACCATTGGCAAAAGGAACATCGCTTTGCTATTAATTGCTTGAGGCATTAGAAGTTATAAGTCAGCCCTAAGTTCACTGTGCGCCCTTTCCCTTTAACATTCCAGCCAGAAAAGGTATGTGATTGAGCAATGTGTGAGTAATAGTCGCTGTTAAACAGGTTTTCGATACCAGCTGATAACTTTATTGCATCATTAATGGTGTAACTGCCTGAAGCATTAACCACGTTATATGACGATACTGGTGCTTTTCTGCCGCTATATTTACCGTTTGTTGCGACAAAACGGTTGCGACTTTGTATGCCGGTATAATTCATTGCAAGACGCAAGTTTTCACTTGCCTGATAATTAATATAAGCGGTGATTTTAGGCGGACTGATTGAGCCACCATCAAGATAAGTATCGCTTTCTTTATTTTTACCCTCTAACCAACTGTAGCTAAGACCAGCATCTAATGCATCGGTCAAAGTAACATCAATCGCGGCTTCATAACCCCATATTTTTTGCGGTGCTCGCTCTAACCGATAAGTCCCGGTTAAAGGGTCTTCAGCCATGTTACCACCATAGTTATTGGTTGAATAAAAGGTGGCCATTTCAAAGCGAATTTTCTCATACACACTGCTAAAGCCAATTTCTGAGTTTTTAACAATTGAAGCTTCTGTATCTATTTTATTTAATTCTGTGAATTGAGCATTACGTAATAAACTGCCGACATTGGCGATATCAAAACCTTCAGAGTAACTAATGAAAGGACTAAAAATCTCATTATTACTATAACGTAAACCAATATTGTAAGTGGTTGCGTCATATTCGAGTGTGCCACCTGATACTGACACCGGTACAGTACATTCTTTACCCGTCTTACAAATCATCAAGGTATTAAAATCGTTAACACCTATTTCAATTGATTCTCGGCGCACACCCGCTTTAACAACCCAATTTTCGTCAAAAATTACTTTTGTTTGTAAATAACCCGCAATATTATCCATGTCCATTTCAGGAGTCCACATACGACCATCTACTAGTGGCTGGGCAGTTTTGTCGTTTAACACATCCACACCATAAATCAACGTAGTTTCAATATCGTCGAAGTCAAAAACACTGTTAAAGTTCAACCGTAAACCCGCTTTTTCTGACGTGATCATCGACTGACCGCCGACTAAACCTAAGCCTTCATCTTTAAATTTCGTGGAATAAAAGAATACGTTTTCAATTTTTTGCCAGTAGGCGTCTGCGGTGAAGTCTGTGTTAGTAAAAATTTCCATATCACGGTATTGTAATTTTGCGTTATGGCTTCCTCGTGGGCCTTGCGGATCACCCGGCACTTCAATGTTATTTACATTTTTAATGGCATGGCTTTTTATGCCAGCATTAACATTACTTTCTACCGCAATGTAGTCGGTATCTTGCTGCCCTTCAAAGTAGTTATAACTAAATTGAAATGAACGTAACTCATCAACATAATAATTGAATTTGGTAAATAGATTGTCTGATTTAAAATCAGATAAACCGTAGGTTAAACCGAGAGCATCGCCTTCTGAATCGCGTATTACGCCATTTTCATCACTTACTAAACTTAGTACATAGTCAAATTTCCCTAACGTACCGTCTATTGCTATATCAAGGCGTCGACCGACGCTGTCTTCGAACTTTACTGCTGAAAAGTTACTGCTAATTCCTACCCGCCCTGATAATGCTTTTTCACTATTTGCATTTTTGGTGATGTAGTTAACAATGCCGCCAGCGGCACCATTGCCATATATTGACGTTGCGCCTTTAATGACTTCAATACGTTCGATAACACTGGGATCTAAAGAGCGAATACCTAGCTTACCATTACGTAAAGGGGTGGACTGTGGTACACCATCTATCATTATTAAAGCATTTCGTCCTCGTAACGTTTGCCCTGAGTTGGTGTTAGTGCCCGTATTTGCTGCCGCCATGCCCGGTACATGAATCGCTAGCATAGTTTGCAACTCAGCCGAAGTTAGCATGTCTTGCGCTATGGTTTGACTATTAATAACTGAAACCGATGCTGGCACTTCGTCTATGCTTTCTTGCATACGACTGCCGGTCACAATAACGTGTTCAATGTCCTGAGTATTGTTTGATGTGGATGTACCTTGGGCATTAGCTGCCATAGTTGCACAAATTGAAAGAGCGATGAGAGAGTAGCTTTTATAATTCACTAACTAAATCCTTTATAAATATAATGATTAAATAATGCTGTAACTTTTCGTGAATGATAATGATTTTTATTTGCAATGCAATAATTTAATTAATTATCTTGAAAATAAATGCTCTGCATCAATTTTTACCATTGATGAGCCTTTTATTTATTGGGGAATATGTTTGACTGCAGTAGCTTAATATTTAATGTTGTTGAACATAATAAAACTCGTGCTAATACTCTGTTATCTACTGGCACAATAATAAGACCTATAGTCGTCTTGTGGTTGGTACTTTCAGGGGGAATGTGGACGGTATAAATGTAAGTAAAGGTCGGTGTAAATTTACTAAATAATTTAATGCCCTGATAGATTGAGTTACTCACCATAATTCAATCTATCAGGGCATTTCATTAAAGGTCATTCAGTAAAGTGTTGTGTAAGCTGCGTATTCTCTAAAAGTGTTACTGTATGTCTTTGAGACTCTGGATTTTCGATAACAATGCCATCGTACTCTTCAGGGTCATCACCTATCGCGCTACATGAAAAGGCAACGGTATATTCACCAGCCATTAAATGGGCAAAATTATAAAAATAACGATTTTGCTCACTATCAAAACTAACATTGGTTGATGCAATAGGTTTTACCGCATCAACAGGTAAAGTGTTTTTTACAATATCAACATCATACTCATCAACCATGGTTTCATTATTAGCAAAGTTATGTTGATAAAGGTAAACCACTTTGCCGTGATCGGTGTCATCCTGAAAAACGCCTTCACAGCCCTCGCCTGCTGTTAGCAAGTTTACATCAACATCACCAAGCAACATGCTGTCAGTCATCGCATCAACAATCCTAACGCCATGAGGTTTGAGGTTGTATGACGCACCATTCGCAGTACTGACCAAAGAAGAGCGTAAGTTAAATTCTATGGTGTAGCTTTGTTCTGCAACATTAGTAACACTAAATTCACCTAATTTAAGCTTATTGCTAGGAGTTTTCAGTGGCTTTCTGCCATCTTGATCAATCACCCAACAAAACTCAGTACTACCATTTTGATTCTGCGGACAGCCAGAGGTATTTAGAATTAAATGGCTATAGTCCCCTTCAGCAATACTCGTGTTACCTATAAGTAGCTTTTCGTCACCATTTTGATACTGCATCAAATCAATGGTTATTGTGCTGGCATTACCTTCACTATCAAGCACAGGCAACAAAATTCCTGAGTCATCATCTTGATTATCATTAGCCGACTTTAGAGTTATTGAGTCGAAGGTAACATTAACCGAGGTAACAGAATCTAAAGGCGCATCAGAAATTGAAAATGAAACAACAGGATCAACTGCAGGGGTAGGTGTTGGCATGGGCGTTACATCAGGCGTTTCGCTAGAACCACTACTAGAACCTCCACAAGCCGACAATGCACAGCAGATAAGACAAACAAGCACAGTATTAAAATTATTCATTAACATTCCTAATAACTAAACCACGTCTAAATTATAGCAGTCATTTTATTTAGCACTCGCGAGGTAATGTACGGCGTAGACAGATGAGGACAGCTTCAATATTAATATTCAAATGATGTTATTTTTTGTCACTTTATGATTAGAATTCTCTAGGTTTATCGGAACTATGACATATTTCGGTTCAAAACTAATACGAGGGTAATATACTGAATAACAAGTAATTAAAAAATAAAATAACAATTTGCATCCAATTTAGCATCTGTCAGTATCTAACCTTATAACTTAACAACTTATTGAGAAATTTATGTCAGATTATTGGATCCCAATTACTATTTGTATTTCTATTAGCCTTATTGCCATTGCTCGTCTTTGGCTTGAACATAAAAACAAAGCAGAAATTCAAACCACTATCCGTAAAGCTTTAGACAACGGCGAACACCTTTCCATTGAAGTATTAGATAAAATCGGAGTTGTGAACCACTCTCATACCATTGACCTACGCCGAGCCATAACATTACTAGCGTTAGGCATTGCTGTTATTACCGCTGGCTCATTACTCAATATCTTAAACGTCGCTTTTGCTATTGCAGCGTTTCCAATTACCTTAGCCATTGCATTCTTGCTGCTTTGGAAAATAAATCAAAACGAAGAAAAAGCACGTAATAATCAATGATTGATGACAAGGAACTCATTGCCAGAGTCATCGTCAGTAATGACCACCATGCTTATCGCACCCTTGTTGCTAAGTATCAATCAGGCATTCGGCAAGTACTACGCCGTTTAACTGCAGGTGATCATGCGCTAGCAGATGATTTAGCCCAAGAAACCTTTATTACTTTATATAGAAAACTAAGTTCGTTTCGTGCAGACGCTGCGTTGAGCACTTGGTTGCACAAAATTGCCTACCACCACTTTTTAAAATCACAGCAAAAAGCTTATAAAAAACACGAACAAGCTGAATACGACTTTGATAACTTTGAAATACAGAAAATCGATATTGATAAAGATTTAACTATTGAAAAATTGATGCGACAACTCTCTTTACCTGAACGAACCTGTATCACGTTATCAACCAGTGTCGGCATGAGCCATATTGAAATAACTCAAGTTACTGAATTTCCTTTAGGTACGGTTAAGTCACACATTAATCGAGCGCAGCACAAGCTAAAAGACTTTGTTAGAAAGTCGATGAACAAATAGAAGAACGGAGAAAAAAATGAATAAAACACAAAATGACGAAGACAGCTATGTAGACTCCTTACTGCAATTTCATAGCGAATTGAGTCAACAAGACTTTACTCCACAACTAATGGCTCAACTTGAAAAGTCAGCCAAAGTCCGCCAAAAAGTAACCTTAATATTCTCGGTAATTGCAGTAATGATTTCAGGATTGTTATTTAGCTTTTTAAATATAGAAAGCACATTAACGACATTATTTTCTCAACAGTCAATTTACATTGTTAGCCTGCTGCTATTCTGCTTTGTTGGTAACTGTTTCTGGTTATTAATCGAAGAAAAATAATATTTTTGCATCTAAAAAGCTCTTTGATTTCCTCTAATTAAATAACCATGAAACATCATTATAATAGGGAATTAAATATGACTAACCGGATAATAAAAGTATTTATCGCATGGGTATTACTTTTTACCATCAACACAAACGCTGAAGAACAAACGGAATTAACACTAAGTATTAACCAATTTATGTCGACACTAATGCAAGAGTTCGATATTGACGCAGCAACCTCAATTGCAGTTGTAAGTGAGCAGAAAACCATTTATCAACAATCATTTGGTTATGCTGATATTGAAAATAAAAAGCTCGCCACTGACGATACGCTATTTTACATCGCCTCAATTACCAAACCGTTATTCGCTTTAACGGTTTTACAAAGCCTCGAAAATTCACCTTACGAGGCTTCAATGTCATTAAAACAAATGTTTCCAGAAATCAGCTTTGCAAAAGAAGTACAGGCTGAAAAAATAACCATTAAAGATTTGTTAACCCACACTTCAGGCTTAGACGACAAGTTATTATCTACTGCAGTTTCTACTTCTGGAATTCATTCCAAAGCTTCAAAATTGTTGATGCTAGCTAAATTATTTCCTAGCACAGACAGTAAGCACGGTGAGTTTGACTATACTAACTTGGGCTACAACATTGTCAGTATTTGGTATGAGAAAACCTTCAACAAATCATGGCAAGACGGTGTTTCACAATCGGTATTTAAGCCATTAAGTATGACGCATAGTACAGCTTATATCAGCGAAGCAAGAAATAATCATTGGGCACTCGCCAAACCTTATTCGTTTTTCAGTTCAACACCTAAAAAAGCGCTATATCTCACCAAACGCGACAATACCATGCACGCCGCTGGTGGCGTTATTTCAACAGCTAGCGACATGGCTAAATTTTTAAAGGCACAATTAAACACTAAAGCGCTAGGGTCAGCCGCTATTCATTCTGACTTAATCAACTTTGCACAAAAACCCATTGCTTCATTGGATAGTAAACGAGGCGATTTCGAACGAACAAACTATGCTTACGGTTGGTATACCGGCACGTACAAAAATAATTTAACTTATCATCATTTTGGCACATTTGACGGCTTTCGACCGCACTTGTCCTTTATGCCAAAACAAAAAATTGGCATTGTTATTCTTAACAATGAAGGCATGCTAAATGATAAATTAACCGACCTTATCGCCGATTTTATTTATAGTAAATTACTTGACGAAAAAGGTGCTGAAGCACGCATTAATGCAAAAATCGTTAAGTTAAAAAGCATGGCATTTAACTATCGAAAGAAAATGCTAACCAAAGAAAATAACTACACCACTTCACCTTGGTTACTAAGCGCAGATAAACTGCAATATACCGGGACTTATCATCACCCACTTGCTGGAAATATTGATATTGTGGTCAGCAACAAGCAATTTTTCTTACAATGGGGTAACTTGCACTCATCAGCGACACCCTTTAGAGAAAAAGATCAAATGCGAGTTAAGTTTCGACCGACCTCTGGACAATACATTCAGTTCGAAATGTTAGAAAATAAACCTACTGGCTTAATTTATGACGGGCTTACTTTCGTTAAAACGAAAATATTGAAGCAGTAAATCATTAGTTACTAATAAGCAAACCTAACGAGCAGTAGTAACCACTTGAGAATAAATACAAATATCTTAGTTTACTGCTTTGAAAGTTTCTGTATCATTACTGCTCAACTTTATCGGTTCAAGTATCAGTAAAGTATTTTTAGCGAGAAGGACTCTCATGCGATTTATCTACTCATTTTTTATATTGGCTTTATTGGTAACTAGCCCCGTCAACGTTTTTGCTGAAATGTTACCGTCTATCAAAAAAGCGCTAGATCTACAGCTAGTGAAAAATAGCGAACGATATGGTGTTGTCGGCCAATCAGTAGTGATACTAAAAAATCATCAACCTTTATATAAAGGACATCACGGTTTTGCTAATGTCGAATTAGATGTCGCCATTAACAATAAACACCTTTTTCCAAGCTATTCAGTCACTAAGTTATTCACCAGTGTATTGCTCATGCAACAAGTTGAAAATGGTAATTTGGCACTAACCGATTCGGTACGTAAATATTTAGCTTATCTTCCAACTAGATGGCAAACAGTCACCCTAGAACACTTATTGAGCCATACATCTGGCGTCCCGCGTTATTTTGATACCGCGATGAAAAACAATCATTTTTTAGCTGATAAAAAGTCAGTTTTCTTGTCTCTTGTTGATCAACCAGAGCATTTTAAAATTGGCACCAGAAATAGCTACAACAATACAAACTTTTTAATGCTGTCTGCAATTTTAGAAACGGTAAGCAACAAAACATATCAGCAGCTTGTTCAAGACGTCATTGTTAGTCCTTTAGCATTAAAAAATACTGGTCATGCAAGTGCCAAAGCCATCATTAAAAATATGGTAACAAGCTACCAAGGTAATAATGGTAGCATCAAAAGAAACATTGATATCGACTGGCCAGAATACACTTTTGCCCACTCAGCTTTGTACTCAACACCTGACGACTTAACAACGTTTCTTACCGCCTTATTAACAGGCAAGTTTGTTAGTAAGAAAGCTTTGCAGCAGTTATGGCAACCGATGCAACTAACCAATGGCAAAGATGGTCGTTATGCCTTTGGCTTTGAATACTCACTTGAAGATGGCTACACACATGTTGGGCATGATGGAGGGAATAGAGTTAAATTACGTCACTATTTTACACCAGACAACCCTGAGGATAATTACACCATCGCATATGTCACCAATGGCAATGCCTTTAGCGTTTGGACTGATGTTTTAGCCGAAAGTGTTATGTCGATTGTTGCGCCAGAAAAATTTAAATTGGCAGCGCTTAAAGAACAATTTATCAGCGCCGCTCTTGAAAACAATATCGACAGTCTAAACGATATATTCAACAGCTTATCAACTATTTTTAAGGGTGACTCATCCTCAATAGAACGCTTCATGCTTTATCGTGCTTATGCGCTTAAATATGGCAGCGGCGCTAAGTCATCAATACCTGCTTTTGAGTTTCTGACCTCTAAATACCCAAACTCAGTTAATGCACGTGAAAGCTTAGCGGATACTTGGGTTGATGTAGGTAATAAAAGTAAAGCAATTGAAAGCTACCGATTGGTGCTAAAGATGTCTCCCACATCGAAAAAATCTCAGGAACAAATTGCATTGCTAGAAAGTGAAGTTCCAAAATAGCGGAGATGAGTAATTATAAGTCGGTACCAAATAAATTTAGAAACTGACCTCTAAGTGATTATAGTTCACCCAATCTCGTCACTCTATACGCATTTAAAGCGTTAATGCGCTGCTCTATTCCTTACCTTTTTTAATAAAGACGCTACTTGTATGATCCGTGTCATGCCTTGTAATGTTATTTTTGTACAAAAGTACGTATAGTCCTTTCTTTAAGCATTAATTTGTATTATTCACTAATGGTAAGTGCTTAGAAACAATACACAATATTTAGAATGGTAGAGTCGTTATCAATTGAATAATATCATTGAAAATAACGCATCATTATCACCATTAAAAAATCAACGTTTAGTTCTTACCTATAGTTAGAAGGATATTATATGTATTCAAGTCATCTTTTTCATTATGCACTCGTAAATGAAGAGTTCAGCCACACTAGGGATATCACCTCATCAATTATTCCTCTTATAAAGCCATTACTAGAAGAGAAAAATGGGGAAAAGTATCAACCTGAAGAAATTGCAAAAAATGTTTCAGACGTTTATGGGATAGATATGCATCCATATGTCGCAGAGGATATTGCAGATAAGTTAATTGAAAAAAAATGGCTTCGAAGTATTGGCGAGAATCGTAATACAAAAAAAAATGAATATGAAATTTGTATTTATTCTAACAATACATCGGAAGAAAGTGACGAAATTTCCACTGTAATTCAAGAAATAATAAATGTTTATAAAAAAACATCCAAAGCCTTCTTTTCAAATGCAAACATTCCAGAGCCTGCCATTGACTATGAAAATGAATTTAGTAGAAGACTAGCTAATTCTATAATTGAAAAAGACCAAAGTTTAGAAACAAATTTTGAAGATATTTTAGACTACGCTTTCGGCCAAACCATAGCTATGTTTTATGAAGCTAAAGGCAGAGAATATCAAGTATTAGAAAGTGCTTATTCTGGAGCTGTTCTTGCTGAAGTTGTCTTAAGTATTAGAGAACCGAGTGTTGAAATTGAAAATATTAAAGATAAAAAATTCTATATAGATGCACCTCTTTTAATTAACGCACTTGGATTTCATGAGGAATATTTAGTTAATTGTACTAGAGAGTTAATTAAGTATGTAACAGAAAATGGAGGAATAGTCACAACTACAGCTGCGTATATTGAGGAAGCCGAAAAAACACTTATGTATGGTTTAAAAAGCTATATTGAAAAACATAGAAACCCAAGTCATTTAACTAGGTTTTTAATGAAAAATCCGAATCAACTTTCTAAAATGCAAGCTGCTAAAGGCAACTTAACTTACCTGTTAAAGAAAATAGGCTTTAACTTAGGAAGTAACCTCATAAACGTTACTAAAAGAGATCAGAGTCAGACATTTTCTTCATTTAGGTCTCGTTTAAGTGAAAACCTTTCTTGGATTAAAGTTGAGGAGACAATGGAGCATGATGTTGAAGCAGTTCTACACGTTGTAAGCGATTATAATTATCACAGTTTTAAATCATTTGCAGAATCAAAGTCATTTTTAATAACACCGAATGAGAGATTAATTAAAGACTCTATTAGAACCCTACAGGAGCATGGAAATTTCAAAACTTATGAGATGTCTCCTATTTTATCAGAAAGAAAGTTTGCAGTTCTAATGTGGGTATTGACCGGAACAAAAAGTGATAAAAATTTGTCATCGTTATCTTTATTAACAAATTGTTCAAAAGCTATGAGAGGTCATGCTCTATTAATAACTAAAGTTAAAAGTTTTTTTAATGAGTTAGACCAAGATTCATCTGAGCTTTTTGAACGTGTCGTGACAAATGATCGACTATTACACACCATGGTACAAGAAGTTGGCGGTAATACGGATATTATTACTAAAAAGTCTTTTTCTTCGTACGTAAAAAAAGCTGAAGATACAATTCAAAAAGAGATAGATGGCCATTTAGAAAAGGTAAATAAGTCGGAAGAAAAACTTTCTTTGGCCCGAAAAGCAATATCTCAGCAGTCTAGAAAGATACAGGAAAACTCTGAAAATGAAAGTTTTCTAATAAATGAAATGCAGCTAATTAAAGAGAGCGAAAGACAAGCAAAATTAGTGGCGTCTGAAGAGTCTAGTAAAGCAAGAGCCGAGAAAATAAGAGCTTTAGAAGCTGAGAATAGTTTAAAAGAAATAGGTCAAGAAAAAGGGGCTTTAATTGATGAAGTAGCAAAATTGAAAGAAAAAATGGCTGCGACAAATAGAAAGAACCTAAATAAGCGTAGAAAAAGATATGAAAAATCTATAGAGCTAGTTTTTAAGCTCATAATTGTAATATTAGGCTGTGTCACTATATATATGTTAAATTCATACAGTAGCGAATTTGTAGTTGGTTATGTATCAAAAGAAAATGCTTCGATCTTCGCAATTATTATTGGCTTTTGCTATACCTATGTTGCTCCACAACTTTTATTCGATAAACCTATTTCTGCTTTTTCCCGTTTTTTATCATTTAAGATAATCAAGAAATAATAATTTAAGTGGTTTTGCCCAAAAATTATTTTGGGCTTCTCTCAGTTCTTCTTAATAAATAAATTTTATTATAGTTAGTACATCAAAGCTAAATAGCGCACAGGATGTATTTAGTTAAATACTGTCAATCGTTGTTCCAGCTTTAGAATTAGTTTAAGTTACTTCAAAGTCAACAATACACTCATTTGCTCTACTTACTCTAAATTAAACTCAAACTCAATTTCCAAAAACTTGTCACCACCCGCTTCTTCAGGGTAACGCCATAGGCTCAAAGCTTTCTTGGCTGAAAGCTCTAGTGCTCGGTCACTGTGCTTGTTCATACCACTAACATCAATAACTTTGCCTGAATATGAAATACGATATTGCAGTTTAACCTTGCCAGATTTACGTGAGTAAAGTGCTGATTTCGGATATTCCGGCATCACTTTGTGTGTCGGTTTTATATTAAGCGCAGGTTGACTAAATGTTGGTACATTAACGTCATCAGCGGTAGGAATATTCATTGCCAATGTTGGCTTAGCAATCGCTGTAGTTGGTGTAGCAACTTCACTGGTGGCTTTAGGCGCATTACTTTCTGGTTTAGGTGGTAACGGCGGCGTTGGTGGCGGTAGCACTAACTCTTCGGGTTTTACTTCGGTAATTTCAACTATACGCACTGAATGCTGTTTGTATTGCTCACTAGTACCATGTACATCGCCATGCGAAGGTGGTTCAGCAAAGTTGGTGATGACGGCCATAATACCAAACGAGGCAGCACCACCGGCGACTAATAACGCCAACATGTGCCAAGGTGAACGAGGTGAATTTGTTGGCTTAGTTGCACCGGTTAAATCAACCGTTGGCGCGTCGGTTTGTTGTTTGCTTTGTTGATAAAGGTTCGAGAGTTCTTTATCAAATTTATCCACGCTCATGATGATGTTCCTAACAAATGACTTAAATTATTTCGGGCGTAACGTAAACGGCTTTTCACCGTTTCAAAACTGTCGTTAGTTAATTCGGCAATTTCATTCAACGAAAAACCTTCTTGCTGAAAAATAAACGCTTCTCGTTGTAAAAAGGGTAATTGTCCAAGTGCGGCATTGAACTGCGTTAACCTATCAGCTTCTTGCAGTGACTTTTCCAAATTAACTGTCAGCATTTTATTTTCATCTAGTAACTGACTTTGCCATTTTTGTTGACGGCGAAATTCGTCAATTAAAGTATTACGGGCAATGGTGAATAACCAGCTTTTCACATTACTTTGTTGTTGGCTAGCACTATGGCTTTTCATAACTTTTAACCAAGTTGTTTGTACCACGTCTTCAGCTAACTCTTTATTCGATTGGCTCAATAAATAGTGATAAATCGACAAATTAAATTGCTCAACTAGCAAAGACAAGTACTTGTTTTTGCCAGTTGAGATATAGTTTGCCAGCAACTTTTCTGGGCTAGTGGTGGGGTTATACCAGCCTTTGATCATTGACGGTAACTGCAAATTTTCATCCTAATTGTACTGATAGTATGCTGAGTTAAACTGAAGCACGTTGAGCGTAGTTTAACTAAGTTGAGCTTTGTTGGTTCATGTTGAAATCAAGTTGTACGGTTAAACCCTTTTGCACCATAGTTTTACCATCTTCTGATTTTGCACGATACTTCCATTTTCTTAACGCTTGCCTAGCGGCTTTATTAAATACACGCTTTGGCTCTGCGTCAATCACTTCTATGTTAGTTACACCGCCAATCTCGTTGATATCAAAGCGTAACTTCACCCAACCTTCAACTCCATCACGAGCTGCACCAGTTGGGTACTTAGGGTTAATACGCACAACGGGGCGAGCATCACTATCACGACTGCCTCCACCCATCGTTAAACTAGGCCCAGCACTAGCAATTTGAACTACTGGGTTACCGTAATCAAACTCACCATCAACACTGGTTTCTGTTGGCGCTTCAAAGGTTCTAGGCATAGGCTTAGGCGCTGGTGGCGGATTGTTTTGAAAAGGTTTTCTTACCTCTGCTGGGCGCTCGTCAGGAATCTGAGCAAATTCCACAATTACATCAGGTAATGATTCCTGCGGTACGACTTGGTCGTTGTTAACCAAAAATGCCATAAAAGCAAATAAGCCAAATGTAGTTGCACCCGCAATAGATGTTATCGTTAATATTCTTTTCATAGTCGTTCCTCAATGTTCAATAGTATTCGATTAAAAGAGGTGTGATCACACGTTAAGTCAGTGGCCAATTCCTGTCTTACTATTAAAACGATGGGGAACTATAAAAGGGGTTAAATTAATTTAATTTAAATTTTTAAGATATTTTAATATCTATGATGAACGGTCTACAACTTCTATTTAGACTCAAGTTTCTGCTCCATTAAGCTCGTTAACTCAAGCAATAATGCCTGAAGCTGCTGAGTAAGAATTTCAGCTTTTTCTTGCGCTTTTGCACTGTCGCCAGCCCTTAATGCTTGAATTTCTTTTTGAAGTTCTTTTATTTTTTCTTTCACTTCTTCAATACGAAGCTCTAGCTTTTCTTCAGCTGACAATGGCTCTTTTTCTGTTTTTGATGAATTAAGTTTTGTGCCATCAAACCTGAGTGGTTCATCAGCGTTTTTCTTATCTGCCGACTCACTTTCCACTTGCTTAGACTCTGCGGCATTTTTATCTTTTGCTGCTTGGGAAATAGAAACATGCACACCTGGCTGAGCTTCTTCGATCTTTTTTTCAGTGCTATTTACAACACTGCTCATAGGCGGTGTTGGCGCAGAAATATTAATTTCACCTGATGATAAAATTTTCATATGTAATCCTTTAACTATGATGATAATTTTTTATCGGCAAGCATAACGATTACTGAAGTATTGAGCCAATGCCTGTCATCTAACAATCGTTCTTTGCATACATTACTTGAATTTGAGTTAACAGTGGTTACACTAGTTGCCCGATTTATTATCTAGAATGATGTAATGAAAAAATTAATTACCCTTTGTACAGTCGCACTAGCTTTTTTAAGCGCAACAACTTTTGCTGAAACCTTAAAAGTTGCTTCTTGGAATATCGCTTGGTTAGGCTCGCACGAATACAACAAACGCAGCGATGCTGATTATAAAGAGCTTGCTCGCTACGCTACACAGTTAGATGCTGATGTTATTGCCATGCAAGAAGTTGAAAGCGCCGAGTGGGCTAGAAAAATTTTAGGTGATGATTATGAATTCTTTTTCACCACTAAAGACTGGGTGCAACGCGTTGGCGTTGCGGTAAGAAAAAGCAGCGGTTATAAAGCTAAAGGTATTGAATACGTTGAACTTGACCAAGGTTTGGCTCGTCGTGGCATGGACGTTACCTTAACTAAAAACGGTAAAAGCGTACGCTTATTAGCTGTGCATATGAAATCAGGTTGTTTTGATAAAGCCTTAGACCAAGCCAGCATTGCTAAAATGCCAAGCAGCAATAAAAAAGAAGAGTATGCTAAAACGGCCTGTGCTGAGCTAGCAAAGCAAGCAGTTCCATTAGAAGCTTGGATTGATGCCCGTGCTAAAGAAGGCGTTCCATTTATGTTACTTGGTGACTTTAACCGTCGCTTTGTTCGTGATATTGCTTTAAACCACACTGAAATTCAGGGTTTATGGCAGGCAATTGATGATGAAGGTGCAGAAGCACTTTGGACACCAACCATTAAAGCTGAGTCAGGATGTTGGGGCGGCTATTACAAAGACTATATCGACCATATTATTTTAGACCCGAAAGCAAAAGCTCGTTATGTGGAAAACTCGTTTGAGCAATTAGTATTCGAGCAAAAATATAGCCGAGAAATAAGCCAAACGCTTAGCGACCACTGCCCTATTTCGGTAGAATTAGCGCTGTAGTTTTAACGTCATAATTTAAATAAATAAAGCCCATTATTAAACACTAATAATGGGCTTTTGTTTTTTAAAAACAGTAAATTTTAAACTAGTCTCGCCAATAATTATTAGCGGCAGACACAGTTTGAAAATTAGTCGCGATAACTTGTGAAGAGGCAATTAGGTTTTCTGAGTTTTCGCTATAATCTGGCCTAAGTTTGCTTCTTACCGCATCTGACGGCTGGGTATATGAATACCAAGTTGACCAATTAATTAATCAACTTAAAGCTACATTAGCGAGCTTAGAACAAACAAAATAAGTCAAATTATAGTTTTTCTATATTTTAATTATTTTGAGCCGTTATCAGATTGCTAATGAGCTCACAAAGTGCGAGTTTAAAAGCTTTATACGCTGCGTTACTAATTTTAACAATGGAATAACCATTCTTTGCAATCAGTGCCTTGCCTCTAAGCCTTTTAATTCTCGTTAAGTGAGTAATTAATTGAACAATTTGGTATATGCCCCATTCTCGATAGTTTAATAGCTAGTTCATAACCTTCTTGTGGTGTTTTTGTTATTAAACTTGTTAACCATTGCTCTGACATAATTCATTCCTCATTTTTATTAAATTACAGCCTAAAAACCCGTAAAGCAGACACTTAGCGCACTTTCATTTAATATAAATTGAAAAGAATGAGTGCTAATTATTCACTGCTAGGGTTAACAAGCTGATGACAAATTTCAATAACCGTTTCCGCTTGTTCTTTTGACAACTTACTCATGCAAAATGCTTGTTCAGTAATCTTTGAACTCTTCTGCGATAACAATTTACCGGCATCAGTTAGTGCGATATTTTTTTGTCGTTCATTGCCCGCTAACATTTGGCGTTCAATTAACTCTTTTTGTTCTAAACGCTTTAAGAGCGGGGTCATAGTCGCTTTACTGAGCTTGGCACTTTTTGCCAATTCACTTATCGAAATATTATCTTTTTCCCACAACGCCATCAGTACGATGAACTGCGTATACGTTAAGCCTAGTGGCTCTAATAATGGTCGATAAATACTGGTTAGGTGATTCGACGCTGAATACAACGCAAAGCATAGTTGTTCATTTAATTTGGCAACAGACAAGAAACTCTCCTACTTCAAAATAGATATATACCCAAACCGCTTGAAAATACAGGATTCAGCAAGCCGAAAAAGGGTTAGCACCAAGGCATTGATTGAAAGGAATGGTTGTTCCATTGTCGAAACCAATAACGCCGGAGATGACCCTTTATCGCCTTGCCCTGCGGGAGTTAAGCTAGAAAACCAGTGCAGCGTTGCAGCACTTGATAAGGGAATAACCATTACCTGCGTGCTGTGCCTTGCTCTGATTTCCTAGCTTAACTCTGAAACTGCATTTTCAAGTGGCTTGGGTATAGATAAAAACACTGTCAATTTTGCCTGCACATTATTGTACGTGCACGAACTATTCGTTGACTAATAGTTCGTGTACATACAATAATATAAAACCTACAACAACTCAAGAGTAACAAAAATGATAAATTCAAAAATGATCACCTTAGCTTTGTTATTGGCAGCAGCACCTTCAGCATTTGCCAATAACACTGGAACCGCAACTGATGGTATTGACACCTTTGAAAAGCTTTTTGGCGTCACAGAAGGTAAGCGTCGAAATCACACGAAAGGTTTTTGTTTTTCTGCAACATTAAGTCCAAAAAACCAAAACATTCAGCAATATAGCAACAGTAATTTATTTACAGAAAACGCTCAGGTCATTGGCAGGTTGTCTCATAAAGGCGGTAAGTATTTAGCGGCAGACAATAAGCCTGGGGAATATGGCATGGGCTTATCTATCACCACCGCCAGTAATGAAAACCACCTGATGTCGATGAACACTTTAGACTTTTTCCCTGTTGCGACCCCTGAAGCATTCGCTGAATTGATGCGCGCAAAAGTTGCAGGCTCTGCTGCGGTAAAAGCATTTAAGCAAGGTAATAAAGATCTTCAGCGCTTTAAAGCGCATCAAGCAACAAAAACCAAAGCACTTAAACCTTATGAAGCAAACACTTTCAACAGTGTTAACAGCTTTTATTTAGTTAATGATAAAGGTGTGAAAACTGCCGTCCGTTGGTCTTTTGTACCACAACGTCAGCAAGAGTTAGTCGTCAAACCAGCGCAAGATTTTTTATTCGACAACTTACAGAAAAACCTAACAAGTCACTCTGTTACATGGGATATGGTTATCACCTTCGCTAACCCAGAAGATGACGTCGATAATGCCGCTATCGCTTGGCAAGGTCAGCATCAACAAATTGTCGCTGCCGAGCTAACAATTGACGCAATACAATCAGAACAAGCTGGAAAATGTGATCTAATTAATTTTGACCCGTTAGTTTTATCAACTGGCTTTGCACCATCTGCCGACCCACTTTTACAAGCTCGACGTAATGCTTACGCGGTTTCATTTGGTAGACGTTTAGCCGAGCAATAATGGTGTTTATTCAAGCAGTAGTTTCTTTAGCTGATGATTTATAGTAGATTTTTTAATCAAGGATAAATCATCAAGGAAATTTTTTTACATGACTAAAGCAAACTCAGATTCGTTAAAAGTTGGTTTAGCACAAATTGCCCCAGTATGGCTCAACCGCGCTGCAACCACTAAAAAAATTATTCAGCAAATAGTTAATGCTGGTAAGGAACAGTGTGACTTAATTGCCTTTGGTGAAGCCTTATTGCCCGGTTATCCATTTTGGATTGAGCTTACCCACGGCGCTCGCTTTAACGCTCCCGATCAAAAAGCATTACATGCACACTATATGCAGCAAGCGGTTTCTATTACTTCAGGACATTTAGATAGTATTTGCGCGGCAGCAAAAGCCGCCGATGTTGCGTTATATTTAGGGATTATTGAGCGCGCTGGTGACCGAGGCGGCCATAGCCTTTACTGCTCAATGGTTTATATCAATAAACGCGGTGAAATTGGCTCAGTGCATAGAAAATTAATGCCAACCTATGAAGAACGATTAACTTGGTCACCGGGTGATGGCCATGGTTTACGTGTTCATTCGTTAGGTGAGTTTACTGTTGGTGGTTTGAATTGCTGGGAAAACTGGATGCCGCTACCACGCGCCGCATTATATGGCCAAGGAGAAGACTTACATGTCGCCATTTGGCCTGGTGGTGAACATAACACCCATGATATTACCCGATTTATTGCCAAAGAAGGTCGTAGTTTTGTCATGTCTGCCAGTGGCTTAATGCGCCCAGAAGACTTCCCCGCCGATACCCCTTATCTTGACGATATTTTAGCGAGCATTGATAAGTCACACCTTGCTAATGGCGCTTCTTGTTTAGCTGGCCCTGATGGTGAATGGTTGATAGAACCACAAATTGCTGAGGAAGGCTTATATACCGCTATTATTGACCACAAAAAGGTACGAGAAGAGCGGCAAAATTTTGATCCTGTTGGTCATTACTCTCGCCCTGACGTTACACAATTGCACGTTGATAGAACGCGGCAGTCAACAGTGCGATTTAAAGATTAATGCCTGAATTAATGCCTGAAAAGTAAGGCCTGACGAAAAACAACAAAAAATAGCGATTGGTCAAAAACCTATCGCTACTGTTTTTTATAACAACTTAGTCGTTTTTCCATTATTTTCTAACACCACGGCTTTGGCTAATAAATCATTTTCTTGTAGATACTTGCCAATGGTCGTAAACGTTGTAGTTTTTACTTTACCACTATGATCTTTTGTTGAAACATCATCGACAAACAAGTTGCCTAACATTAACTTCATTGGGTTTATTTTTACCCGTTGCGCTGTAAAGTGCTGCTTAGCATTAATCTTTAAAGCGGCAATATCTGTGGTTTGATAAACGCCAGCGTTAATAATGTTTAACGTGTGCTCGGTACAGTTTTGAAAGCGATTATTAAACGGATTAGCAATCACTGAATAATTTTCATTATGTAATTGTTTATCTTTGCCCGTTGCTATCACCTCAATTATCCGTTGTTGCACATCAGCAGTAGGAATAATAATCCCTGCTTTAAGTGCGTTTACTCCCCAAAAAAAATCTATAGGATAATCAATCACCAATTCACTTTTATCAAGTTCACCTTCTTTTTGATAAAGGTTATGAATGGCATAACCGTTAACCTTTTCACCCGATTCTAGACTAATTTGTGAGTAAACCGCTATCGCCGTATGAGTAAACTTTATACCTTTAGGCAACTCTGCTTCTGCGCGGCCAACGCGGCCAATAATAAATGCTCTAGCCCCTTCGTTGGCGGCATAGTGTTCAACATTTTTAGCAAAAACTTCTACCTGCTCGATGGGTAATTGAATATCAGTTTTTTGTGCGCTACCTGCGTAAGTTAATTGTGAATAAAACAAGCAAATAGCAGTAATAAACCCCGTTAACTTCGCCATGTTATAACTCCTCAGTGCTAGAAATTTTCATCATTTGCTTAGGTGAAGGCGTTATCGTGATGGTTTTTTCGGTTATAGTTAACGGTTCATCAGCAATCGCACTTTCCATTAACTTTGTGCCTAACTGCCCCGAAGCTTGACCTACAGCGCCAGCCGCCATTAACGGTATAGCTATCACGGCACTGCCAACTTGCGCACTTGCTGCGGTACCATGTGAAGCTGCTAATGCCGAATGTTTACTTGCCGCACTGCCGTTTTCTGACGCGCCACTATTAGCGAAAGACTGCATACTCGTTACTGTTAATATCATCGTTAAAACAAGATTACGTGTTTTCATCTGAACTTCCTTAATGAGTGTTAAAAACGATATTGAGTATGCCTAACGGTTTGTATAAATAAACCTAAAGAGTTAATGTATTAACTATCAATACCAAAGGTATAGGAATTTAATACTTTGAGTCAGTTAGATGATGTTTGTGCAACTTTAAAAGCTTTGCTAAAACAGCAGCATATTACCTATAAAACCTTGGCAAAGCACTTAGCGATGAGCGAAGCCAATGTAAAACGCATGTTGTCATTAAAACAATTCAGTCTGGCTCGGTTAGAAGAGATTTGTACCGTGCTGAATATCAATTTATCAGACTTATTTGTTTTGGTAGAACAGCAAAAAAAGAAACTCAGTCAACTGTCACCCGAACAAGAATTAGAGCTAGTAAGCGACGTTAAACTGATTTTGGTAGCCGCCTGTGTGCGCGACGGTTGGTCGTTTGATGAAATTATTCAACATTATGAAATTGACCAATTTGAATGTATTCAACTATTGGCAAAGTTAGATCGTTTGAAAATGATTGAGCTATTGCCAAACAACCAATATAAAGTATTAATTGCTCAAGATTTTCAGTGGATACCGCACGGACCACTTGAAAAGTTCATGACTAAAGACGGCATTGCGACTTTTCTTGCAACACCTTTTACTGAAGATAATAGCTTCAGGTTTTATATTCGCGGCACTTACAGCCAAACCTCCATCGACATAATCAAACGCAAGTTAAATCAATTGAAAAAAGAAGTCGCGCAGCTGAATCAGGAAGATGCAGCATTACCATTAGAAAACCGCCAGCATATTGGGTTACTATTGGCGATGCGACCATGGGAATTACCGCACTTTCAAAAACTTAGACGAGTTAAAAGCTAAACTTAGAATAATTAAAAACGTCTTCGTGTGTTTTATAAGGAATGTATCATTGCAAAATAACCATAAAGTTTTAGCTCGAACAATGCCAACGATTAGCAAAGCCCTGCTAAGTTTGCTACTTAGTTGTACGCTTTTCGCTTGCAGCGCACAAACCGTTAGAATTGCAGAATCGTCAAACGACTATTGCGCGGCTATTCCAGCAACTAACAACACGATGCTGTCTAAGTATTTAGCCCCTTTTAGCAATAAAATGCAGAATAAAACCGGCGTTTATGTACTCGAACAAGGCATTGAAGCCATGCTTTCACGAGCTTGGTTAACCGAACATGCCGAGCATACCATTGATGTGCAATATTTCATTTTCTCAACTGACAACGTTGGCTTAATCGCGACCGACTACTTAGTAAAAGCTGCTGAACGTGGTGTTAAAGTGCGAGTACTGGTTGATGACATTATGGTTGACGCCAGTGGCGATGAATTGCTTACCCTGACTGCACATGAAAACATTGAAATTAAAATTTATAACCCGATGGCCAATATTGGTAAAAACATTTTCGATAAAGTCATCAACCTAACCACTGACTTTCATCAATTAAATCAACGTATGCATAACAAAACTTTTACGGTTGACGGTAAAGTTTCTATTACCGGCGGTCGAAACGTCGCAGATGAATATTTTGGTTATGATCATCAATTCAATTTCCGTGATCGCGATGTACTACTTGTTGGCGGAATTACTAGCAAAATTCAAACCTCATTCGACCAATTTTGGCAAAGTAAGTTAAGTGTTGATGTCGCTGATTTAGTGAAAACGAAAAAAGCGGCAAACTATGTTCCTGACTTTACTGCCCTACACCAATATGCCTGTAACCCAGAAAATTTCGCACCTTCAGTTAGACAAAAAGTTAAGGAAATGCCCTTAGCAATTGCAAAAATTCAACAGCAACAGCAATTACAGTGGTTAGAAAACGTAGAGTATATTTCAGATATTCCCGGTAAAAACAATGCCAATAAATTTTTAGCCGGTGGCGGCTTATCTACTGAAAAACTGGTGTCTTTACTGCAAAGCGCCCAAAGCAATGTGGTAATACAAACGCCTTATTTGATCACGACTAAAGCAACACGAAAAATTCTCAAAGCCTTAGTAGATAGAGGTGTTGATGTTAAAATATTGACTAACAGTTTGGCGTCGAACGACAACCTTGAAGCATTTAGCGGTTATCAACGTGACCGAAAAGCCCTACTAAAAACCGGCGCACAAATTTTTGAATTTAAGCCTGACGCAAAAATTCGCCAAAAAATTATGTCAGAAGTGATGCATGAGCAGTTACAGCAAGCACCTATTTTTGGCTTGCACGCTAAATCAATGGTGATTGACGACCATACCAGCGTTATTGGCACCTATAACGTTGACCCACGCAGTGCTAACCTTAATACTGAAAACTTTGTCATTATTCCGTCAAAGAAAATTGCTCAAGAAGTTAAGCAAGGTATGTTAGAAGAAATGCAGCCAGAAAATGCTTGGGCAATTACCTTAGATTGGAACCCTGACAGCGAAGAAAGCTTTATGAAAAGGTTAAAAGTAAAGCTGCGTCGCATTGTGCCGAAAAGCATACTTTAATGGCAAGAAAGTTAATTCGTAAAAACGCTTATATGGGAAGTGAAATATGGCCACACCAGCAACTGAATGCGTAATTTTACTGCATGGTTTAGCACGCTCTGCACATTCGATGGACAAAATAGCACAGCGATTAACTGATGAAGGCTATCGCGTGCTTAATATCGACTACCCTTCTCGCGCTTACTCGATTGAAGAACTAGCAGAACAAACCATTACAGATGCCTTAGCCCAGTGTGGAGATCTACCCGTTAGTTTTGTCACTCATTCCATGGGCGGCATATTAGTCAGACAATTTCTTAGTAACCACAGTATTGAAAACCTTAATAAAGTGGTGATGCTTGGGCCACCAAATAAAGGCACAGAAATTGTTGATAAACTCAGCCATTTACCGGGCTTTAGTTTCGTAAATGGCGAAGCTGGAGCACAATTAGGCACTGGCGCGTTAAGCTTGCCAAACCAACTTGGCAAAGCGAATTTCGATGTTGGTATTATCGCCGGCACGCAAAGTATTAACTTAATATTGTCATCACTTATTCCCGATACTGACGACGGTAAAGTTTCGGTTGAAAGCACAAAAGTTGATGGCATGAATGATCACATTGAAATGCCAACCACCCATGTATTTATGATGCGAAACGATGACGTAATAAAACAAGTTATTTGCTACCTTAAGCAGGGTAAATTTAATCATTAACACGTTAACTTTTGACACGTTTTAGTTAACAATTTCAAATTTAGCTAGGTAAGCTAGCCGCGAAAAAAAAATAAATCGATTTCAATTATGAAGTTATTATGATGATTTAAATTAACGCTGTTATTCAGCTAAAAATTTAGTAAGGTGTAGATGAGCTTAAGCAGTATTTAATGAATCTAGATGGGGAATCAAGATGAAATTATTTAAAACATTAACGCTATTAACTGTAGTCTTATCAAGTGCTTTATCAAATGTTGTTGTGGCAAATGAAATGGAAATTACTGCCAAAAGACAAACTATTTCTCAAGACAGTAAACTTCACACTTACAGCGGCAACGTTAGAATTGCCTTTGCTAATGGCAACTTATCAACGAAGTCGAGCCACGTTTCTTTACAGAAAAATACCACAATAATGGAAGGTGACGTAGAAATTATTCTTGATAATGCCGTCGCAAAAACTCAACGAGTTACCTTTACGCCATCACAACAAGGCCTTGTTGCGAAAATGGATAAAGTAACGTTTACCTACAAGTAGTTAGCGACTGAGTTAGCGACTGAGTTAGCGAGACAACCTTACTATACCTAAACAGCTTAAAGTTATAGATTATCAAAGGTTGTCTGCGTCACTATTCAGCTTTAAAGTTCACCGTAACATGGTAACCATTCTGCCCTTGGCTAACGGAAAATGGCCATGTAAACTGCGTTGTTAACTTTTCAACCAGTTGCATCCCTAAGCCAAAACCAAGCTCTTCTTCGAGTCCATTGAAGTCGTTACTATCATGTTCAATATTATTAATAATAACTTCACTACCACGTTGTAGAATATCAACCTGTCCACATTGAGTATGTTGAAAAGCATTTCTGAGCAAATTATTAAGTACAATCATACTAGGCACTAACGCTAGCGGCACTGAGCTTTGATCGGTACAAACATTCACTGCAACATTTTTACCCGCTAACAAATATGCTAATTCTGTCTGCGCGTTGCTCACCAAAACTCCTAGTTTAGTGTTTTCAATTTGCATATCAGCATTACCGTCACGGCTTAACCACAGTAAGGTTTCAGTCATCGACTTCATGGTAAAACTTGCACGTTGAATACGATCGCGAATTTCTCGTTCTTTCTCTGACGGATACGGGTTTACCTTTTCCAAGAGAGCGGAGTTGCTTCTCATCACCGCGATAGGTGTACGAAGTTCATGGCTGGCATAGCTTAAGAATGTTTGTTCACGTTCAACAGAATCCGCAACTGATGCAAGGTTGTCATGAATCAGTGCAGCTAAGTCGTTTAGCTCTTTAAACCTAAAGTCAGGGCGAGCTTTACCTAGCTCAGTCAATTTTAATTGCTTACCCCATGTTTGTAATGACTCCATCGGCACCGCAATTTTCTTAAACACGTAAAGCAGTACTAAGATAAAAATTATGATACCGGATAAACCCACCAAAATAATGATCACCATAGGATCAATAAAAAAATCATCCTCGTGCTCTGAAGCCATTTCATCATGAATATTTTCATTATACCGTGACACAAAGACTTGCTTACCGTCTCTATTTAACACTAATAAAGAGTATATTTTTTTCGGTGGCGCAATATATGCCCAGTCAACAAACTTAGAATGCAGCTCTTCGGTTTCTTCAGGGATAATGGGGAAGTAATTTCGTACTGGTTGCGGTACTTTTTGCCAATCAGTGGTGACATGATACTCAAGAACTACTTGTTCCACCTTGCCATTGTTAGGGTATTCTTCCCCAATTTGTAGCATCATATCTTCTATGACCATATCAAATGAGCCAATAAAAAGTCGGGCACTTTGATAAGATAATATTACTGCAATCAGCAACACAAAGCTGGTCAGCAGGGCAAAAATATAGGTTCGAATACTCATTTATATCGCTCTATTTCCTATCATTGCTTTGCGCGTAAAACGAAACCAAAACCGGTTTCGGTTTCAATAACCAAATTAGCCTCAACTTTCTCAAGTTGTTTTCTAAGATGGTGAATATGTACCTTTAAGCTATTACTATCAGGCTGTTCATCGCCCCACACAGCTTGCATTAAGGCAGCACGAGACACAGGTTTATTTGCTTCTCGCATTAGCTTTTCAAGTAACTTGAACGTGATCGGCGTTAGCTTAATGTTGTCTCCTGCATAAGTAGCGCTACGTGCTTTTAACGCTAGTGTTAGCTCATCAACATTTAAGGTACTTGCTTGACCGCTACGGCGTTTAGATAAGGCAATAACACGAATTAAAAGTTCCTCAATTTCAAAAGGTTTTACTAAGTAATCATCTGTACCCGCATCAAAGCCTGCGACTTTATCACCGAGTGAGTCACGGGCAGTGAGCATTAAAATTGGTGTATCATCACTATTTTCTCGAACTTTTTGGCAAACCGATAAGCCATCAAGTTTTGGTAAATTCAAATCGAGTAAAATAACTTGATAATCATTGGCTCCAATTAGCGATAAACCTTGAATTCCATTCGCTGCATGGTCGCAGCGAACACCTTCAATTTCTAAATAATCAACAACCGTAGCAGCCAAATCAATATCATCTTCTACTAATAATACATTAATGCTCATGCATCAATTCCTCTCGACGTTTTGCAGTGAATTTTTGTTTTAAGCGATCGATTAAGTTTATTGCATCTTGATGCATCATCAGTAATGACGGCACCAATAACAGGGTAATAAAGGTTGCAAATAAAATACCATATCCTAATGACGCTGCTGCAGGAATAATAAACTGAGCTTGCGTTGACGTTTCACTTAATAACGGCATTAAACCCGCATAAGTCGTTATTGAGGTTAACAATACTGCGCGTAAACGTCCGGTACAAGCTTCAATAATAGCTTCTGAGACTTTCGCTTTTTGCTGCTTCAAGGAGTTAAAGCGCGAGACTAGCAATAAACTATCATTTACCACCACACCACTTAAGGCAACAATACCATTAAAAGATAAAACACTCAGTACCATATCATTTAACCAGTGGCCTAAAATTGCTCCCACTAAGCCAAATGGGATCGCCATCATAATAATCACTGGCTGCACGTATGAACGCAATGGAATGGCTAATAAAATATAAATTGCCGCCATGGCCATAATGAATAAGCGTGTCATTGAATCTGTGGTTTCCGCTTGCTCTTCCGCTTCTCCGGCAAAATGAATGGCCAGATCTGGGTATTTGTTTTCTAAACGAGGAATAAGCTCTTTTTCTAGCTCAAGCACTAATTCATTAGAAGAAATAGCATCTTTATCAACTTGCGCACTGACATATACCGCCGGCAAGCCAGAAATACGGGTAATATCATTTTGTTGATATTCAGAGCTTACCGTTGCCACTAAAGCCAATGGCACCACTTGGCCATCAGTTAACCGAACATTAGCTTTCATCACATCATCAACGGTTTGGCGTTGTTTTTCAGGGTAACGAATTCTGACTTTCACTTCATCTTTACCACGTTGATAGCTTTGTACAATTTCACCACCAAATGCTTGTAGCACCTGACGAGATAAAGCTTGTGTGGTCAACCCTAACGCTAAGCCTTGCTCGTTTAATTCAAACCGTAATTGCGCTTGTCCTGAATCAAAGTTGTCATCAATACCACTAACGCCAGCGACTTCTGATATCGCCGATTTTATTTCCTGCCCTGCAACGCGGATGGTCTCGGTATTCCACGCTTTCAGCTCAACTTTAAAGTTATCACCACCACCAAAACCCGAGCGAATATCTAATTTTCTCACCCCTTCTGGCGTTTTTACCTGCATTTTCCAAACACGTGCAAACTCATTTAAGCCATAAGGCGCACCTTCATCAAGTTCAACAACAATTGAGCCTGCTAAATCACTTTCACCGATCACTTCAATGGTATCAATGCCCGTGCCTTGCTGGCCATATTTTGCCATTAATTCTTGGTCAGTGCTTTGCGCCGCAAGCTCAAGCGTATTTAAGTTTTTATTGGTTTGACCAAAGCTAGCATCATTTTGCATCGATATACTGGCTTCAATTACACTACCTGGAATATCAGGGAAGAATGCCACACGCACACCACCGTTAGTTGGCATGCCTATCACTAAAATGAAAATAGCAATAAAACCACATAGCACACCATAGCGATAATTTACCGCCCATTTAATTGCTGGTTGATAGATACGGTCGCTAAACCACTGCAGGCTATTGTCGGCAGTGTCTTGAATACGTGGCCAAATGTTTTTCCAACCGCTTGTATTCGTTGTTCTGTGGGTGTCTAAATGCGCTAAATGTGATGGTAAAATTAACTTAGATTCCACCACAGACAGCAATAAACAAATCGTTACGATAACGGCAAACTGCGAATACACTTGCCCCATGCCGCCTTCAACATTAGCCAGAGCGATAAAAGTCGCCACCGTTGTTAACACACCAAATATCGTAGGCACAGCGACCTTTTGTGCGCCAACAACGGTACTTTTAATTGAGTCGCCTTGCGCTTTTCGCGTTGCGTAAATGCTTTCGCCGACCACCACAGCATCATCAACCACAATACCGAGCGCGAGAATAAAACCAAACGTGGTCATTTCATTTATGGTCATGCCGGTAAAACTGTCGGTCATAAAGAATAGCGTACCGCAGAAAATAAAAGGTAAGCCTGCCGTTACCCAAAATGCGACACGTAAGTTTAGAAATATTGCTAAAACGATAAAAACTAACGCAATACCTGATAAAGCATTTTTAACTAATAGCGCTAAACGATCACGAATTAAGGTGCCGCCATCATTCCATGTTTCCATGACAACATTTTGTGGTAGCAAAGCGCTTTCTTGCCACTTACTAACAATATTATTAGCCTGCTCAACAATTTTTAATACATCGCCGTTGTCATCAACGTTAATTTCCACGCCGATACCGGGCTGTCCGTTATAACGACCAACCACAAAAACATCATCAGCAAAATCATCGTTAATTTTCGCGACATCACCTAAGAGTATTTGGCTACCATCAGCCAAAGTAACTAAGGGAATATTGGCAAATTCTTTTTGTTGGTAAGCTTGTTCAGCCACCTTTAAACGCACAACTTTGTCGGCATTACGTAAACTGGTGGAAATAGCGGTAGATGATTCACTATTAACCACATCAGCAACATCTGAAAATGATAAGTTGTAAGCCTGTAGCTTTTGCTCATCAAGCTCGATCGACATCATCGGCTCAGCTTTGCCTTTTATCGTCACATTTGAGATTGATGGCTGCGCGAGTAAATCAACTTTTAGACGTTCGGCAATGGCTTGCAATGCGGTACGGTCACTATCGCCAAAAATTTTAATTGAATAAGCGTGATTCAATTGCGTCATTTTCTCTATGCTTGGCTTTTCCGCCGCGGCAGGAAAATTATAAATAGCATCTACTTTGGCTTTTACATCACGTAATAAAATATCAAGATCATAGCTTGAGGTTGCTTCAACCGTGACATTACTGCCATTGGCATTTGAGGTTGAAGTAACCCGTTTAATGCCTTGTACTGTTGCTAGTGCTTCTTCAATTTTTATCGCAATACCTTCCTCAGAAAGCTTGGCATCACCGCTATCATAGGTCATCGAAATACGAATAGAGTCAGTCGCCCACGGCGGAAATGCCTCTTTGCGTAATTGATTAAACGACATTAAGCCAAGAAAGATGATTGATAGCATCAGCAAGTTTGCGGCAACTGAATTGCCAGCAAACCAAGCGATAATACCGCGTTGGTGATGTGCAGGTGTCATTACAGCAACTCCTCTACTTTCGCTTCAACTTTCATATTTTTTAAGTAGCTAGCGAGCGGGCGATTAACAATATTGACAGCTTTACTTGTAACGTTTTTATCAATTGGCTGAACATAAACGGCATTGTTTTGTGAGAACATCACGTTTATCGATAAATAATCGAGTAAGCCGTCATCATTTACCTGCCACACCGTATTACTATCAACGAGAGCCGACGCCGGTAATTGCCACAGCTGCTCAATTTGTTCACCATGAATATTGGCTTTAACAAACGAGCCTGGAAATAACGGCTGCGCTAATGCAATTGGCTGTTTAACAACGGCAACTAATGAACGTTGACGACTTTGCGAATCAATATGCTGTTCAACTCGGTCAACTACGGCTGGCCATTGCTGCTGCGTTGACTCATCGGTTAATTGAACTTCTATAGCCGTTATTTGCTGTGAGTCATTTATCGTCTTCGGCAATAATTGCCATTGTTGTGCCGATAACGGCAAAGCCACTTCAAATAATGAAATGTCATATAAATCCGCTAAGGTTGTGCCCGTTTGTACATTACTACCCACTTGCACTTGTTTTGAAACCACTAAGGCATCAAATGGCGCGCGTAACTTGTTTTGTGCTAAGTCATATTGTGCTTTTTCTACTTCTTTTAGCGACATTGCGTATTTTGCCTTTGCTACCGCTAATTGTGGTTTACGCAAGACTAAATCTGAAGCTTGTTCGCTAGCTAAACCTGATTGTTGCCACTCTTCTTCCGCTTGGCGGCTATTAAGCTGCTCTTGTGCTAAGGCTAATTCAGCATCCGCTAAATTTGCTTGCGCATTTGCCAATGCCTGTTGATAAACTATCGGTTCAATTTCTGCCAGCAATTCACCTTTTTTAAAGGTGTTACCCGTTAAAAATTTATCTGACAAATAGGTAATTTGGCCACTCACTTGTGAGGTTAGTGCTAATTGATTTCGCGATTTAACTTCACCATAAGCGGTCACTTCAGCACGTTGACTAATAGCAGCAACTGCCGTGACCGACACTACTGGATATTGTGGTGCTACTTTTGGCGGCGGTGTTTTTTGCTGATTGGCAGACAAGGCACCATTGATAGTAATGGCGAGAAAAATACTGGTTAATCCTGCCACAGTAGCAAGTGATTTTTTATTGATAATTGGCATACCTATACTCCTAAGCCTAACGCAAGCCCTAAGGTAATGCGGTTGTTTAATAACTCGTAAGTTAATTGCGTAACTTGTGCTTGTAATGAAAATGTTTGTTGTTGAATTTGTAGTAGGTCGATTAATGACACTGTGCCTTGACGATAGCGAGAGGTATACGTTTGCTCGCTGCGCTTAGCGCTTGCTAGCGCTGATTCAGTCAGCACTAAGCGTTTGCTAATAGCTTGTTCTTGAGCAACGGCGTTATCGACTTCATTAACGGCTGAAAGTAACTTTTCTTGGAAATTCCAATAGCTTTTTTCAGCGGAAAATTTTGCGATTTCTACTTCGCTTGTCAGCTTGCCGGCATTAAAAATTGGTGCTGATAATTGCCCGAGCAATTGCCAAGCATTACTGCCAAAAAGTGCGTCATGTAAGTTAGCGTCACTATTGGTAATAGAGCCTGTTAACGACAAACTCGGTAGTAAGGCTTTATACGCCACTTTATGTTGATACTGGTTGGCAATAATATTTTGATACGCCTGCTGCAAGTCAGGGCGTCGGCCTAAGTTTTGCGCAGAAACCTTATCAAGTGGCATCATCACTTCAGGATAAACTTCTCGATAGCTGAGTGAATTTTCCGTCACGCCGGTTAATAGCACGATATTTCTTAAGGCTTGTTGATATTGCGCCTGATAATCAACCAGGGTTGCTTGGCTACTTTGTGTTGACGATTTGGCGGTATCGAGTTCATTTAACTCAATTAACCCTTTGCGATAGCGGTCAATGATCACTTGCTCGTTAGTTTGATAAGAACTAACACGCGCTGTCTCTATAGCAATTAACTGACTCGTTTGTACTAAGCCTAAATAAGCTTGCATAACATTAGCCGCTAACAAGTCTTTCGCACCTTGGTAGGCATAAACACTGGCAGCAACGTTTGCTTGCTCAGCACTGCTAGCGTTGGCAAGTTGCTGCCAAATATCAAGGGTCCAGGCAACGTCAACACTAGCGCTGTAATTTGCCGTACTCGCCTCAGCTTTATTGGCATTTAAACCTGCTGAAATACTTGGCCATTGCGACGATGAAGTAACCGTTAATTGTTGCTCTGCAGTTTTTAAGGTCAATAAAGTTTGTTGTAAGCTTGGGTTATTTGCCATGGCACTGGCAATTAAGGCATTGGCTTCATCAATAGCAAGTAACTCAGATAAGGCGATAGCTTGTGGTTCGTTGCTAACGTCAATACTAGTTTGCGCTAAATCTTTTAGTTGATTGCTTGCTTGTTGATCAAAAGTTACATCTTCAAATGTTGAACATGCACTAATAAAACAAAAGCTTAGCGAGATAATAAATACTGGTGAAAACTTCACAATTCGCCCCATAATTAAAAATATGGCGAAAGTGTAGCGAGTGAGGGGTTAAAGCGAGGTTAAAGCGAGGGTGAAAAACTAAGTTAAAGTTTATGTTTTTGCCAATTTATTGAGTAGCAAGGTCTAATATTTGTGGATCGTCACAAATAATAAGAAATGCGTCACACGATGAGGTAATTTAACATTTAAGTTACACCTCAGTTTATTTTTGTAACTCGTCAATGATCCAATAAGGTCAGCAAAGATACGATAACGGACATTAGCCTTAGCTTATCTTTGCTGACATCAACTCCGTCAAAACTGCTATAAATTAGATAATGAGTATCTTCTAAATTGCTATATTAAAATTTGAAAAACCAAGACTCAAATTTGATTGAAAATTCTGAAAGCTGACTTTAGATTAATATGATTTTAGATAATAAATTTTTATGATTCTATGGCGGTTTGGGGCGCAAAGTGAGATAAGCACAATGGCTGCCGTTTCAATATTGCTGACATTAACCCCAATGTTTTTTTGAGAAATCTTTAGTATGTCAGGAGATGTTGACCATACCTATGAATTGCTAGCAATTCTATCACTATTGCAGTTGTTCGTGGATATGTAATAACTTGCTATCAAAAGTAGACAACGGTTAGCTAAGAGTTTTTCAATTTTATAATTCAATTGTTAGAAAATACCTTTTCATCGTCATATGTGTCGTTCTAATTATTTTGTTTTGGTGGAAATAGTATTAGCTTACCATCCTCAAATAATGACTGTATGCCTTAAATTCCACTCCAAATTAATCAACTTAATACTCAATAACCAATGTTTTTATTCTTATCGTTTCGATAATAATTATTTGTTTTACAGTTTAGTTAGTTAGTCGCATAATCCGCCAAAAGACAAATACTGTTAACAGAGGTTGTAATGATTTTATCTCACGGATTTACTGCTGAAAGCCCTTTTTACGATGATGTAAACTTCCCGCGTGGTTTTAATAAGTCAGGAGACTTTACTATAGTAGAGGCTGAAATTTTAACCTCTATTGGGAGGCGTTTGCGTATGTTAGAGCAAGAAATTTGTACTCCTGCAAATGAAATAGAAAAGCAATTTTCTCAAATGTGCAGAGAACAAAGTGAAGGGCAAAATAAAATAGAACTGTTATGGCAAAAATACAAACGATTAACGGTATATAAACCATTTCATAGTTTACACGGAAGCTCAAAGGTGAGCAGTTCGCAATAAACCTAACAAGACCTAGAGCTAATCAATATAACTAATTTTATATGTAAACCTCACTCTTTCTTTTGTAAGTATGGGGTTTATTATTTCTATTTAAGTAATATAAACAATAAATATGCTACAAAAAATTGATGCTAAGGCCGATATTCCAATCAGTTAATATGTAGGCGCATTATTAGATCTCAGCCGATATTAATTATCAATTAATCCATTCAAACCTTTAATAACAAAGCTTGGTAATGAAAATGCAGCAGAGTGCAGGGGCGCATTATAATAATCAAACGTTAAGCCAGATTGTTCAACACGTTCAGGTGTAAAGTCATCAACTGGGTGATATTGCTTAGACGCAAAAGTAAAACTCCATAAACCACCTGGGTAAGTTAAATTACTAAAACTATACAAGTAGCTTTTAGGGAAGACATTATTTAACACTTTTAATAAGGATTCTTGAATATCCATAGCATACCAAGAAGACTCTCCTTGAGAGACTACAATACCGTCATCTGCAAGGCAGTTAAAAACATCTTGATAAAACGCTTCACCAAATAATGGTTGAGCAGGACCAATTGGGTCAGTGCTATCAACGATAATTACATCAAACTTTTCGGTAGTCTCTTTAACAAATTGCACACCATCGCCAATAACTAGCTGAATGCGCTCATCATCAAGCACGGCAGATGTTTGCGGTATGTGTGCTTTACAGGCATCAACTACCATGGCATCAATTTCAACCATGGTACATTTCTCAACAGATGCATGGCGTATCACTTCTCTTGCTGTGCCACCATCACCACCACCTATCACTAATACATTTTTAGGACTTGGGTGAACAAACAAAGGAACATGCGTGATCATGTCATGGTAAGCAAATTCATCCCTTTCAGTTACCATAATTAAACCGTCATTAAGGAGCATTTTGCCATGACCTTTAGTTTCAACAACATCAACGGTTTGGAATTCGCTTTTACCCGAAAAAAGTACTTTTTCAACCTTGAATTTAATGCCTAAAAAGTCTTGGAATGTTTCTTCAACCCATAAATTAGAGTGCATGATTTTCTCCTGAAATATCGAGCTCAATAGGCTCTAAAAATGTTTCTTGTGGTAGTATGAAATTTGCAAAATTAACTAAATACCCGTTATTTAATTGCTTACTTACTTTTGATTTACTTATATATTGCTCTGGTATGTATTGCGTTAACTTTGCTTCAAATTCATTTTCGTTAAAACTCATTAAATCGAATGATTTAGGCCCTAAAATATCAATCAATGTTGGTACCAACTTAAGTAAATCAATATTTGATTCAAAACTAATATAACTGCTGTCCATTTGTGGGGTAACATGAATAGTTAAATATTGCTGCTGGTAAATAGCATTTAGCGAATAACCATAAGGCGAAAAAACAAAATCATCGATAATAAAATTAGGCAATAGGCTATCAAGCCTGAGAAATTGACGTATTTCTTTGCTGGTTAGGTTTTCTTGCGTTAAATGCTGTGAAGCTTTTTTCGATATTTGATAAGCCAAAAATTCATAGGTAATGTCATCTGCATCAGCGATAAAATCATTATCTAAATGAAAGACATAATTATGGTGGCTATCCATTTCACCGAAACGATAAGCTTTACCTGGCATTAGCTGATTAATTAATTTGATATCGTCGCCAAAACAGCTTGGCTGTGCATTAGCAAAATATTCGTTCTTACGTTGATATGTAAGATGCTTAATTGCTTGTGCGCCAATATGTTGAATAAAATATTCAACGGCTTTAACCAACTGGGTTTCACCACAAGTTAATATTAAAATTCTATCCTGCCATACAAACAAGCTAGACTCTGATAGCAAAAAGGCTTTGCAATATTCGTTACTGATTGATGATAATATTTTTGCTTGGCTGCAATCAACCAAGGCTGACCAAAACTCATCGTTTATATCATCAAGTAAAGAAAGCTGTTTTGAGTCGATCAGAATCTCAGCTTTTTTCTCTGAACCTTCAAAAAACATTATGAGCTTCCTATTGTAAAAATGGTGCGTTATCTTACAAATTTTTCTGATTAAATCAATAAAATAATTTAACTATTGTTGTATAAATAAACAACACTATTTTTTTCACTTCTTATGCTGTGTTTTTGTCTTCTTGTTGATAAAAAGCTATACATTATGTAATAAATTTGGATAATTACGCAAAATAAATTTAGTGAAAAATTGAGTGATAAATTTCTATGCTAAAGCAAATTAATGTTGGTTTAGTTTCTGCCCCTATCTCTTTTGAAGGCGCAGAAGAAAAACTGGGTATTTACCCTAATACTACCCATATTATCGGATTTGAGTTTGATGGCACCGCCTGTTTTAGAAAAGGCGCAAAGTTTGGCCCAAATGCACTACGTGCCGTTTCTGATGGGATAGAGTCATATTCCCCATATTTAGATGCCGACCTTAATGAGATATCGTTTGTCGATATGGGCAATTTACCCATTGATTTATCAATCAATGAAAAGAGCCAGTCTACTGATGTTGAAAACGCCTATAATGATGCTAACAAGGCCTTTGAACAGTTGTTTGGTGATATTGCTTTAGCTAAAAATAATGCTCGAATTATGACGCTAGGTGGTGAACATTCAGTGTCATACGCGCCTATTAAAAAGTATTTAACTGAATACCCAAACCTGATTGTTTTGCATTTAGATGCTCATGCTGATTTACGTGATGGTTATCTTGGTTACCATCACTCACACGCCTCAATTATTCGTCGTATAACCGACCATTTTGGTCAAGATCATCAGTTAATTCAATACGGTATTCGCTCAGGTACTAAAGAAGAATATGATTGGATGAAACAACATAATTCGTTAAAAGCAAGTAGAGCTGAATTTCTGTTGGCTGTTGAAAATATTCCTGAAGATATTCCTATTTATTTAACCTTAGATTTAGACTATTTCGATCCAAGTTACTTTCCTGGTACTGGTACGCCCGAGCCAGGAGGAGAAGATTTTCACTCCTTCATCAGTCTTTGTAAGCATTTTAAAAACAAGCATTTTGTTGGATGTGATGTAGTTGAATTATCACCAGAAATTGACAGCACAGGAAATAGTGATGTCTTTGCCGCGAAGGTTGTTCGCGAACTATTACTTTGTTTAGAACCGAAGAGCATATAACCTTGAAAGTACAACAAAATACAATTACCAATACTAAGACCAATAGCGCAACCAAAGATACTACAGAAAATTGGAGCATCGATTCTTCGGAAAATATCTACCGCGTTAATCGATGGGGAGACGGCTACTTTGGTATCGGTGAGCATGGCAGTATTTCAGTAACCCCTCGTTACGACCAGCCAGATCTATCTATTAATTTGCAAGAAGTTGTTGATGAGATTGCTGCTGAAGGTATCGACTTTCCGGTCGTGATCAGGTTTCACGATATATTACGATCTCAAGTTGAACGATTAAACCGAACGTTTAGAAAGACAATTGAAGAAGCGGATTACGAAGGTCGATATTTTGGCGTATTTCCGGTGAAAGTAAACCAGATGCGTGAAGTCATTGAAGAAATTGTCAGTGCCGGTAAACGATTCGATTACGGCTTAGAAGCAGGCTCAAAGCCTGAACTTATTGCCGCGTTAGCTTATAACACCAACAAAAACTCTCTCACTATTTTAAATGGCTACAAAGACGAAGAATATTTAAAACTGGCTTTGTTAGGACAAAAAATAAACCGAAAAACGATAATTGTTATTGAAAAATTTAGTGAATTAACCAGTCTAATTTCATTATCAAAATCACTCGATATTAAGCCTTTAATAGGCTTGCGCGTAAAAATGATGGTGAAAGGTCGTGGAAAATGGGAAAACTCTAGTGGAGAGCGAGCTAAGTTTGGCTTAAGCATTGCTGAAATTCTTAACGCGATTGATTTGCTAGACCAAGAAGGTTTAAAGGATACTATTAAGCTATTACATTTTCATATTGGTAGCCAATTAACCGATATCCGCGCCATTAAAGAAGCCGTTCAAGAATCATCACTCATTTATACACAATTGGTCAAGCAAGGTGTACCACTTGAATATGTTGATGTTGGTGGTGGTTTAGCGGTTGATTATGACGGTTCACAATCAACCAATGATTCGTCCTGTAATTATAATTTAGAAGAATATATTGCTGATATTATTTACGGCTTTAAACAAAGTTGTGATTTAGAGTCTGTGCCACATCCACATATTGTCAGTGAAAGTGGCAGAGCAATGACTGCGCACCACTCTTGCGTAGTGACAAAAATTATCGGCGAAATTCAACCAAGTGGGAAGTTATACAATACGCGTAAAGAAACCGGTGAGCATATTATCGTCGCCAATATTCGTGAAATAGAAGATAACCTTTCGGTTGATAATTTCCAAGAGTCTTATAACGATGTGACTCAACTAAAAGAACAAGCGATGCAAGCATTTAAGTTGAGTGTTTTAAACCTTGATGAGTTAGCAAAAATAGAAACTATCTACTGGCGAATATTAAATCAGGTTGGTCAACTTTTGCAAAATGAAGACTTTGTGCCTGAAGAATTAAAAGAAATCCCTGAAATGTTGTCATCACAATATCTCGCCAATTTTTCAGTATTCCAGTCAGCAGCAGACTCTTGGGCTATCGATCAAGTATTGCCTATCGTGCCTATATCTAGGTTAAATGAAAAGCCAACTAAGCTGTGTAGTCTTGTTGACATTACTTGTGACAGCGATGGAAAAATTGATAAGTTTATTGGCGATGATACTGTCGCACAACATATCCCATTACATACATTAAAAAACAGTGAAGATTATTATATTGGTATTTTCCTAACGGGTGCATATCAAGATGTTATGGGGGATATGCACAATTTATTTGGCCGTTTAAATGAAGTGCACATTGTCAGTTACGACGATGATCCCAAGGACTTTTATATAGAAGAAGTGGTAAAAGGGTCTTCTGTAAAAAATGTACTATCTACCATGCAATACACGCCTGAAATTATGGCTCAGATCGTAAAAAAAGAAATTGATAAACAAATTCAGCGTGGAAAAATCAACCCACGTGAAGGCGTTAATTGGATTGATTTTTATGAAAACTGTTTAGATGGATATACCTACTTGAAATAATGGGCAAAAGTGATAGATTTGTTCTTACTAACCACGTTGAATAATTATATATTTCTATCTGGCAGATTCAACTCTGAAGCGCATAACCATCAGCGGCCACTACACTAATCATAGATTGAGAAGTTATTTTTAAGATATATCTCACTTTGGGGGCGAATGTATGGTCCGCCTCAATATTGCAAGTAATAATATCGATAACGTAGTTGGTTTGCGCTAATGTATTCGGAGTCTTTTTGGGTTACCAATATATTAGCCCCAGCTCCACGATGAGATCCGCGCTAGATTGTCCTCAAAAGCGCCAAAGCACACTTATAAAGTTGCTGTTCCGCCCCACAGGTCTTCAATCCAGTGGTCTAACCGTTGTGTCATCTTTATCATCATTTGCAAATCAGGCTTGCACTCTAACTTCGAATGCTTGTTTGGTTGAAAGTACCGACCATGCGATACGTGCTAGTTTGTTCGCTAAAGCGACTACTACGACGTTAAATGGTTTTCTCGATAATAATTCTAATATCCAATTTCCGAAAATAGCTACAGCTTTTTCAGGCCTAACAAGAACAGCTCTTGCACCGTGAACGAATAATTCACGTAAGCCTTTATTCCCTCGTTTGCTTATACCTAGTAATGTAGGCTTTCCTCCCGTTGTAAACTGACGAGGCACCAAGCCAATCCAGGCGGCTAAGTGCCTCCCATTTTTGAAATCAGCAACGTTACTTATATCAGATAAGCAACGACTAGCGGTTAGAACTCCCACTCCAGGGACCGTTTTGAGTAGTTGAGCTCGTTCATCGTTGTTCACAATTTCTTTGAGCTTTTTATCTTGAGTTAAAATAAGTTGATTAAGTTTTAGGTAAAAGTCATGGTGGTCTCTTAATTCTAAAAGCAACATTGGTGGTATTGGCTCGCCATGCTCAGCTAGCCATTGGAATAATGTTTTCATTTTTGCATGAGATTTTGGAAAAGCCATGCCAAACTCTAATAAAATTGATCCGATACGCGACATACATGCCGTTCTGTCTTTTAGATAGCTTGAGCGTATTCGTTGAATGACTGATATCACTTGAGATGATTCAGTTTTAACGCTGACAAAACGCATAGTTGGGCGAGTCGCTGCTTCAGCTATGGCGTCAGCATCAATGAAATCATTTTTGTTTGTTTTGACATATGGCTTAACATACTGCGGCGGTATGAGTAGTACTTTATGTCCAAACTCTTGGCACTTTCTTGCTAACCAATGAGAGCCACCACAAGCTTCCATAGCAATAGTTGTTATCTCTGAAATAGAAAGAAATTGAATTAGTTTCGGACGACTAAATTTTTTGCGATAAACCTCTTGTCCAGATAAGTCATGGCCAACAAGGTGAAAGGTAGATTTTCCTATATCAATTCCAAGAATGTTAATAGTAGACATGATGATTCTCCTCATTTAATAGTCTGCCCTAAGTGTAGATTAGGGGAGGCGGACCATCTCATTACCGCCTTAGAATTAATACTCTAATTTCGTTTGGAATTTTAATAATTCTTATGTCCGCTATAGGGATTTTAGATCTAACGCCATGTAAAAGTTTTAGGCATAAATTCAATTGTGAATAGATGTGATTTTTTAAGTTAAAAATGAAGCTTTAGAATCTCTGATCTGCTGCTATTAACTCGAAAGCTAATGTCCGCAGTTGGCTATAAGTGATCATTCAAGACATAGCTTTGGATTTTTTAAATTTCCTTATTTTTTGTGGCGTTTTTTATAATTTTCTCACGACTTTTGACGTAAAAATTTCAATTAATTTATCTCAATCTAGCTACAGCCTAGAAAACCCTGCTCAAGAATTCTCGTGATTGGTGACGATCCACATATTTAACCTCGCTAATCAATAAAAACCATGTGATTTTAGTTGTTTGTTACTTCTTAGGTAGGGCTTTGTCGTGTTGATCAATGCTCATAGTCACTGACTGGTGCGGGCCACTGTTGAAGTTAACTGGCGTTGAATAACCGATAATATCGTCAGGGCTCTTTTGATGTGGATTTTTACTCTTTGTCGCTTTCGCGACAATCACCACACTTTCAGCTTGTTGTAAGGTTAAATGTGGCAATAAATACATACTTTGGTGCAGCACTATTTCACTAGGAAGCTGTGATAGTTTACCTTTGAAGTTCGCTAGTGGTAAACGTGCTCCAGGTTTAGAGGCATAAACATATAGCACCCAATCATCAGCATCATTAGGCATTAAATCTGCGGCGATATTAACCTGAACAGTGATTTTACGATCTGGTTTATCAGCAGTTTGTTCTTGTGATTGTACTGATGATTGCATCAACAAAGTCGACAATAAAACGCTACAGAGGAATAAAAATTTTTTCATAAACAGGTCCTTGATATTTGTACCTTAGAAGTGATTGTATTTTTACCATTGCTTACTAAAGGTCAGCAAGCACACAGTTGATAATAGCCAATGTTTCTCATTAAAAAGTGACATACCTCAATATTTCCAACATATATACCCAAGCCACTCGAAGATGCAGGATTCAGCAAGCCGAGAAAGGGTTAGCACCAAGGCATTGATTGACGAGAATGGTTATTCCATTGTCGAAATCAATAACGCCGGAGATGACCCTTTATCGCCTTGCCCTATGGGAGCTAAGCTAGAAAACCAGTTCAGCGTTGCAGTACTTGATAAGGGAGTAACCATTACCTGCGTGCTGCGCCTTGCTCTGATTTCCTAGCTTAACTCTGAAACTGCATCTTCGAGTGGTTTGGGTATATTGTATTTTAAAAATTGATCGCCAAGTAAATAACTCGCAAAAATGAGCTAACTGACATACTCTGATGAGCAATAAAATAACTGAGAATGATGATGGAAAAAGTTGTAATTGTTACCGGTGCAGGGCGAGGAATTGGTGCTGCTACTGCTATATTATTGGCGTCACAAGGTTATGCAGTTTGCGTCAATTATCGCAACCGCGAAGAAAGCGCCAAGCAAGTAGTTAACACTATTAAACAACAAGGTGGCAGCGCATTCGCCTTTGCTGCTAATGTTTCCGTTGAAGCCGATGTACAGGCACTATTTACCGAAGTACAACAACAATACGGCGCCGTTACTCACTTGGTTAACAATGCCGGTATTTTATTTACCCAATCAACCTTAGCTGAATTGTCTGTAGAACGTTTCAATAAGGTATTAATCACCAATGTCACTAGCTGCTTCCTGTGTTGTCGAGAAGCGATAAAACAAATGCCTAACGGCGGCGCTATCGTCAATGTTTCATCTGCCGCTTCGAGAATTGGTGCTCCTGGTGAGTATATTGACTACGCAGCCTCTAAAGGTGCGATGGATTCGCTAACTAAAGGTTTATCTTTAGAATTAGCCGAACGAAATATTAGAGTGAATGCCGTGCGTCCCGGCTTTATTGACACCGAAATGCATGCTGATGGCGGTGAGCCAAATAGAGTTCAGCGCCTAAGTCCACAAATTCCCTTAAAACGTGCTGGCACCGCAACAGAAGTTGCCAATAGCATTGCTTGGCTTTTATCCGATGAAGCTTCCTATGTTACGGGCACTTTTATCGATATTGCCGGCGGTAAATAAATCCTGCATTTCACATCATTAAAAAATTGTCGCATGGGTGTAATGTTTTCTGTTTTTTGCCACTAATGAATTATAAAAAATAAAAAAATGAAAGCGATAAGCCATGGGAAGTGATTTTTACACCGCATTTATACTGCCATACGCCGGCATTATTATAAAAATTTGTCGAGCGTATACCAACTCTCAAGAAGATTTTGAAGATTACTATCAAGAGGTTTGCTTGCAAGTTTGGCGCAGCCACGACAGTTTTCAAGAAAAATCACAATGGTCTACTTGGATATATAAAATTTCTTTAAATGTTTGTTTAACATATTTAAAAAAGAAGAAAGGCAGTCATTATCAGCATTTTGCGTCTGACACTTTACCTGCAGAAGCGGTTGCTGACAGCAAAACATTCGCTGATGAATCTATTAATCAACTCTATGCAGCTATCCGACAATTAACGGAAACTGACAGAGCATTGATATTGTTATATTTGGAAGAGAAAAGTTACCTAGAAATTGCCGATATTATCGGAACAAATGCCAATAACATCGGTGTTCGTATTACCCGCATAAAACAGCGACTCAATAAGATACTCAATATGGAGAGCAATTAAATGACTAAATCAATAGAAACAATTTGGCAACAAGGTTTTATCGACGACAAGGCATTAATTGCACCAAAGATTAATGATTTGTATAACCAAAAGTCGCAAAATATTGTTGATAAATTAAAACGAACATTTCGCTGGAATATTATTGCTATTGCCATCGGCGCATTCGCAGTATTGGTCATATTAAGCGCCTTTGGTATGCCCGCTTTAGCGCTGTTTATTGCCTCTATGTTATTGGCACTTGTCTGGCTTGGCAAAAAGCAATTGGCTGAGTTAGAACGAATGGATAAAAATACCAGCAGCTACCAATACATCAAATCATTTGATGCCTGGTTAAAAGGCTTGATCCAACAATACACTAAAATTTACCAGTTTGTTTACCCGGCATTTTTTTTGGCTTGTATTGCACAACTTGGCTTTTCTAATATTGGTTTGTCTATTATTGCCGGCTTTCAAATAGACTTTCCAAATGTGCCAGTTTTATTTGGTGTTCCCATTATTTTTACCGGTGCAGTGATGTTTATTGCATTTTTATTGTCTTACTTTGCTGGTGCCATTTACCAGCTAGATATGAAACCAATTTATGTCCGTGAATTTAAAAAACTCGAAGAAATAATTGCCGATATGGAAGCCTTAAGAGTGTAACGATTTTTAACAACAAGAGATGTAATGATGTAGATAGTTACATCTCTGATATTTTCCACATTATAAGTCACCTCATTTTAGTATTTTTTAGACCCGATTAAACAAACACTTACTAGCCCTCTTTAAAAGAAAAAACACCGTTATTTCATTACAAGTGTAACAAAGATGTTGCAAAAACAACACTTTAGTACAATTTTTTAGTCTTCATCAAAAGTTTACTAGATTCCACATAATAGCAGTGTTATAAGGTCATGTTCGTTAAGTAAAAAAGCCCCCACAGAACAAAAAAACTCACTTTTTTACCTATCAGAAGGACGTCCATATGTTTATTAGGGCAGAAAAAAAACTAAGCCGTTTATTAATTACTGCGGCAATACTTGCACCATTAGCTTTACCTGTTCAAGCGGAATTTATTGAACGAAAAATAGAGGCACCAAACTTAACCCCAACCACACTATTAACAACGTCATTTAGTCTAATCACTGAAGAAGCCATCGTTGCTGATTTACGTGGTCCATCAAGTGTTAAAGATATTACTTTAACGGTAAATGGCAATGGTGAACTTGTCATTCGCAATAACACCGTACGCATGTTTAGCGATTTAAACGCTATTATTGACGGTACAGGTGTCACGATAAAGCAAGCAATTCAACCACGTACAACAGTTACTGTTGCATTAACCGATATTTCATTATCAGCAGAAACAACACTGACACGTTTAGAGCCTTACGGTGTTTATTCACCTAACGCTAATGGCTTTAATGAAAGTGTTGAAAAAGATATTTGGGTTGACGTTTACGCTGATATTCAACGTAACATGATGAAGTTTTATGCCCGCGCTGAAACTTATGACTATTACCAAAATTATTTTTGGTCTGAGCGTGATGAATCCAAAAGCTCAACGTTATCAAAGTGGCATAAAACAGCCACCTATGATATTCCAAAAAATTACCGTAAAGCCCACAAAGCTGCAGGCTTGGCCAGTAGTAGTTGGTTAGCATTAGCAGCGTATACTTTAGATCGCTCATTTACCGTTACCGATTATATTTATACTTCACATTACGGCACATTTAGCCACGAGTATGGCCACACCATGGGCTTCAATCATGATTCAGGTATGGCATACGGCTGGGATAATCCGGTACGTGCTGAAATGCAAAAGCTAATTGCAAACGGTACGGTTAATCGGGTTGCTTCAGGCGATGAGCCGACTAACCACGATATGGATTTCTTTTTGCATTTTGATGAAGCTGAAGGCTTAACACTTTACCAACAAGCCGATGCTGAATTTAATGGCATTGACTGGATAAATGTTGTTTACGATGATGCAAAAATTTCACTCGGTGAGACTCGTATTGACGGTAGTAAAATAACATTTGATATTGCTAAAACTGCTCACGATAAAATTTTATTTAATGCTCGCCTTACCGACCAAGAGTTTATGGCGAATTTAAGCTATCAAACGCAAGACACCGGAGCAATAGAACTAGGTTCATCAACATTTTTCATTCCAGACATGAGTGAGAATATTAGCTCTGGCATTATTACTGATGTCGCTACTGACGTTGTTGGGCCAACAGCGCCAGTATTAAATGTTGGCAGTAAAACCAGCTTTAGATTCCCGGTAACAGCAGAAAATGGTGAAACTCTGGTAGTGCAAGCATGGGGAGACAAACACTACCCAGGCTGTGAATGGAAACCAATGGAAGATGCTGCTGGTTGTTCAACGAGACATCAGCAATCGTTTGATGCCAATTTACGCATTAGTGTAACCCTAGAAGATAACCCACAATTAATTGAAGGAACGTATACCGGTTCATTGCCATTAACTCAAATTGACTATTTTGATCAAGCCAGTACTAAACCTCTGATATTACCTATTAATATTTCTGTATTTTCAGATCCAACACCAGCAAAATTTGCTGCTGAACAAGCGCAACACGAACAAGCACGAGCAGCGTTAGTTGACGCATTGCCTCTGTTTGATGGTGCCATCACAGGCAATACCAATAGTAGTGAAGCTTTTAGTGTCGATATTAATGGCGATACGAAAACCTTGTGTTATTTCCATGCGGTGAAAAAAGATTTATCAACTAAATCACTGCTAGGTTTTGTCGAAAATAATACTTGTACGATTGGCGAGTTAAACAGCTACAACGGTATTGCAGGCTTTAGTTCTGAGAGCTTCCTAACCTTTAACCGCGACACAATCAGTCAAATAGACGACAAAGTGATGATCACTTTGCCTGAAACTGGTGAAGAACTACAAATTTGTTATCGCAATGAAGACCCCTTCACTGGTGTTGGCTTTATTAGAGGGCGTAAATGTGTTTCTAATATGACCGCTAGCAATGGCAAAGGTTGGGGTTTTTCAAGTGGTAATCAATATCTAACACAATCACGTGACACCTTAGATCAGTTACCTGAAAATGAAGGCTGGGTATTACCATCAGCAAACATTACACCTTTAACGGTTAGCTTTGACCATGGTGAAAACGCTATTTGTCGTATGAGTATTCTGGGCACACAACTTTTAGGTTATGTTGATGACGCCAAGTGTACTATCGGCGCTAATAATATCTGGAAAGGTGCGCAAGGTTTTGCTTCATCGCAATACCAAGTGGTAGACATAAATGCTAAACGAAAAATTTCAGCCGTAAAAATTACCGTGCAAGAAAGTGCTTGGTTTACTGAACCATTAGACCTTGAAGTATGTTACCGCCCTGAGGCAGACGTAGCTGGTGTCGGCTTTAGTACATATGGCGGCCAATGTATGCAGCATGACCGTGGTGTCATGAAAGCTACAGGGAAAGGTTGGTACTTTGGTTATGACAGTAATAGTCCTAAAGTAATGTGGGAATATAGTCTAAGAACTGATGATATTTGGCTTACGCCTTCTACGTCACAATTAGCTTTTAAACTACCAACAAGTGCAGGCGAAAAAACGGTTTGTCGCTTTGAAGCAAATGACAAGGCACACTACGGCTTAGTTAACGAGCTTAACCAATGTGAGCTTGGCGCTAATAATCGTTTAAATGGCGAGTACAACTTCCATAGTGATGAATATCAAGTTATTCGCGCCGATGCTAATTTACCTGGCGAGAATATTAGCTTCTTTCACGATAACGACGAGCTAGTGCAGTTGTGTTCACATAACGACACGGTAGGTTATAGCTTCAACGGTCAACGCTGTGAACAAGCTGAAATGCTTGGTGACAATGGTAGTCGCTGGTTGCACAACAGTGATAACGCCATGCAGCAGTATATTTACCAATTCCCTGAAGATAACGCTTGGGTGTTTCCTACAGCAGCGTTAACCCCTTACGTCGCATCAACTCAACAAGGTGAATTAGCGGTTTGTAGAACACACTTTGACAACCGCACCGTAATGGGTTTTGTTGTTGATAACCAATGTAAAATCAATAGCGATTTGAGTATTGAAGACACCTTTGGATTCAGCAATGCTCGCTATCAAGTTATTGACACGAGCTTAGGCAATTCCGGCGATGCTGTTATGGTAACTTGGGAAGATGGCGTCAGCCGAGAAATTTGTTACCGTCCAACATCAAAGTGGATGGGTGTTGGTTACCGCGGCAACCGTGGCAATCGATACGTTAACCGCTGTCAAAGCAATTTAGGTGCAGACAACGGTGGTGGCTTTTTCTTTTCTAAAGGCAATACCCTGATCACCTTTCCTTAACAATACCAATGAATAAACCATAAAATGACCAAGGGACGTTAATTGCGTCCCTTTTTTATGTTTATCTATACCATTCAATTTGCCTTTACTTTCAGTCCATTACTAAGCAATTAAATATTGCCCAGATAGCGGTAACGTTTAATCGGCAGACGCTAAGCGTTTTCTTGCATCGGCGAGTAAAATTTCATAAAGCTGCTTGGCAGCAATCCCCGTACTCGCTTCTTTTGGCGCGACAAGATGCACCGGAATTTGAAAGCGAGAGCCGCCCTGAATTTCCAACGCCGTTACCTTATTATTCAGCTTTTCTAACATATGTTCGGGTACCCGACAAAAGCCTAAACCAGATAAAACCGCGGTAATGGCATGATCAAAACTATCAACAGTAATTCGACGCTGAGCCTTCAACCAACCTGCATTTTCTTCTTCATTCGAGTTATCAGCCCCCAAATCACGAACAACAATTTGCGTTTCAACTAATAGGTCATCATTACAAACCTTTGGCTTAGACGCGAGTGCGTGAGTTCGCGCCACAATAGGCACCATATATACAATACCAAACGCCTCTGCTAAATGATTTGCTACCGGAATATTAACAAGCGCAATATCGGCACTTTTCTCAATTACCGCATTTTTAGTACTCGTTAAAGAAGTTTCACGAATTTGAATTGATGTCGCACTATTAACTGATAAAAACTGCTGAAGTGGCTGATATAACCAACTTCGGCAACACAAATGATCAATCGTTATAATAATTTCTGCTTCTACACCTTGTGACAATTGCTTACTTATTACTTCAAGCTCTCGTGCTTGCTCTATCATCGGCTTCGCTCGACGCAACAGAGTTTGAGCATGTTCAGTAAGTACCGACTTTCGGCCTTCAATATAAAGTAGGTTTACGCCCATTTGCGCTTCTAACTTTCTTACCGCATACATTAGCGTGGTATGGCTTTTATTGAGTCGTAACGCTGCCGCTTGAATGCTACCAGCATTATCTATTTCAATTAATGTTAGCCATTGGTCGATTGTTGACTTTAATCTCATGGTCTATTTTTTCCACATATAAGCAGTAAATTATGAACTTTATTGTACATTTTTTACGAGTAAAATGGTGTTTATTAAAACGACGTTACTCAACATAGACAAATAGAGGCAATACCATGAAAAAATTACTACAACTACATTTCGCATTTAACGGCCCATTTGGTGATGAAATGGCAAGCACTTTAAAAGATCTTGCCGAGTCTATTAATCAAGAACCAGGCTTTATTTGGAAAATTTGGACAGAAAGTGAAAAAGATAAAGAAGGCGGCGGTATCTATTTATTTGAAAGTGAAGAAACAGCTTTGGCATATTTAGCCATGCACGCTGCTCGCCTTAAAAGCTTCGGCGTTAATGAAGTTATCAGTAAAATTTTTGATGTAAATGAAAGTTTAACTAGCATCAACCACGGTGCATTTAAATAACCTTTTTGCTGGTTTATCTACAAAATTAAACAGGAGCAGCAAATGAGCATCAAAACATTTTTGACCATACATAGCACAATTTATTTTATCTTTGCTTTTGCTTTATTTTTTATTCCTACGCTACTGTGGCCATTATATGGCTTAGAAATTAACGACAAATATTCACTTTTTTTGTCGCAACACAACAGTATATTTCTTGCGGGAATAGGCATTGTAGCCTTTATGTTTCGCGAGATTGAAGCAAAGAGTCAGGCGATTAAAAAGTTACTACTAAGTTTGGCATTAACTAACAGCATAGGTTTTGCTATTACTACATACGCCTGCTTTATTGGTACGTTTTCTAGCTTGGGTTGGTCAGACCCTGTTTTCTTTGCTCTGCTTACGCTGGCATGTGTTTGGCAATTACGAAGTAATACTTAATAGAGATTCAATCTACATCCCAACATGCTTTTCCAAGCTTTAGAATAAGTAAGTCATTAGTGCTCAATGGCTTACTTTTTCATATTACTCATTAACCAAGGTAAGCATTTTTGAGCTGCTTGCAGGTCTTGACTGACGTAAGCTGAGGTAATTGCGCCTTCTTTAAGTAAACAAATCATATCTAACAACTGTTCATCAATAATTTGCATATGACTTGCTATTAACTGTCGCACTTGCGCCTTATGAAATCGGCAATAAGTGATAACTTCTTCACTTTGCCCAACACATTCAGCCGCGGCATTAATAAAAAAACAACCATTAAAACTTGTTAGTTCGGGCACTTCATTATTGAACCAGCGTGTTAAAGCGTTAAACAAATATCTGACTAGGTCTTCATTTGTTGTCGAATTAGCCAAGCTTTGCTTCAGCCAGTGCAAAAAGACATTATGCCTGTATTCCAAAGTCGCAATAATTAACGTGTCTTTGCTAACAAAATGATTGTATAAAGTTTTTTTTGCGACACCAGAGGCTTTTAAAACTTCATTAATACCAACAGAATTTATGCCGTTTTTATAAAATAAATCCAAGGCAGTCATCGTCAGTAAATGCTTTTTCTCGTTCATATCATTCCTTATATTTTCACAACAACCTTGACACAAGGAGACCGAATTGTCTACCATGCAAAGGTAGACAAACTTGTCTCCATAAATTATTAGATAGCGAGGAAGTGATGAAAAACCTATATTCAGCAATATTTGCAGGTTTGAGTAGCGCATTAGCAATCGGTATATTGACCTTTCTCGATAGCAATCAAAGTGACTACCTTTTGATAATGGCCCCCTTTGGCGCAACTGCAGTATTGGTTTTTGGTGTGCCAGCTAGCCCGTTAGCACAACCAAAAAATGTTATTTTTGGTCACTTAATTACAGCGATTGTTGGCTTAACGTTCATTTCATTTGTTGGCGTAACACCACTAACATTAGCATTGGCAACGGGCTTAGGAGTTAGCGCAATGTTGCTGAGTAAAACCACGCATCCACCTGCGGGGGCAAATCCGTTACTCATTATGATGACAGGACAAAGTTGGAGTTTTTTGATCACACCAGTGCTCATTGGCGCTGTTACCATAGTATTGTGTGGAATGTTGATGACTCATGTGCGTAGCCGATTGCTCACTGAGTCTTAGACTTTTGGTTTTTTATCTTTGATAACGTTAAACAATAGATCTCGGCGTAGCATTAAAGTGACGCTTAAATTCACGACTAAATTGAGATGGACTACTATAACCCACTAAGGCAGCAGCTTCTGTTGCCTGCTTACCATCAGTGACAATTAAATCTTTAGCTTTATTTAAACGTATTTTCTTTAAATATTGCAAAGGTGTTTCACTGGTAACTTGCCTAAATGCGCGATGGAACCCTGAGACACTCATATGTGCCTGCTCAGCCAAACTCTCCACCGAGATTAGTTCAGCATATTTGTTATGCAAGGTATCAAGAATCCGCGCTATTCTTGCGTAATGGCCATCATGATGGGCTAAATCAAACAAGATATGACCATTTTCTCCAATTAGCGCACGATAAACAATTTCTTCCACAATGGCAGGGCCTAAAATGGTGGCTTCACTATCATTGTGTAAAACCTTAAGTAATCGAGTTACCGTATAATTGAAGTCTTCACATAAGGTATTAGCTTTAACACCAAAATCGAGAATACTTTTATCCTGTTGATTGGCATGGTTCACAGCTTTACTTTGTGCTTCAATCTGGCCAACAATTTTATGTAAAGTATGAGAGTCAACATCAATGGCTAGACCTAAAATTGGCAGACCATTTTCAGCAAACGCCTCACATTCTAATGGCATAGGTACGCCAAGTACCAAGTAGTCACCGGGGCCATATTGCACACAATTGTCGGCAATATGAATATGTTTTCGTCCTTGCCCTATAACAATAATGCCCGACTGATAAAGCAAAGGTTGTTTATCACTACTATTGCTAGCACGATAAAATTTTACGCCGGGGATCACCGTACGATAGTCGCCATTGAGCTCATTTAATGATTTCAAATCTGAAAAAGACTGCATTAATGACGCTAACATTGGCATAGTTTATCCGAGGAGAAAATTTAAGACTTTGTTGATTTTACACAAATAGGCAATGAATATCGACAAACATGGCTATTTCATTAGTTAAAACTACATTAATATGCAACACATCAAAAGTAAGCGTGCTTTTTCATTAGATAAAATATAAAGGTGTTTCATGGAATTTTCATACGTTAATCCTACTCATATTCATTTTGGTCAAGGCAAAATTGCCAGTGTTAGTAGCGCTATTCCAAGTACCAGCAAAGTACTGGTTATATACGGTGGCGGGTCTATTAAAAAAAATGGTGTTTACCAGCAAGTGCAAGATGCATTAGCAAATCACACTTGGTTAGAGTTTTCAGGTGTTGAAGCTAACCCAACCATGGAAACCTTAGATAAAGCCGTCGCTATCGCAAAAACTGAAGAAATTGACTACATACTTGCTGTAGGTGGTGGTTCAGTGATTGATGGCGCTAAATATGTTGCCGCTGCTGCATGTTATGACGGTGCTGGCTGGGATATTTTATTAGGCAAGCATACCGTTACAGAGGCGATAGCTATTGGCGCAGTACTTACCTTGCCTGCAACAGGTTCAGAATCGAATGCGGCGTCAGTTATCACCCGTGCTGAAACCCAAGATAAACTGCCATTCTTCTCCCCTGCAGTACAACCGAAGTTTGCCGTGCTTGATGCCGATGCCATGAAAACCTTGCCAGAGCGCCAATTAATTAATGGTCTTGTTGATGCTTGGGTACATATTTGTGAGCAATACTTAACAATGCCGACAGGTGCAATGGTACAAGACGGTTACGCGGAAGCCTTATTAAAGAACTTATTAGTATTAGCGGAACAATACGACCAACGCGAAACATTAAATTGGCGTGAAAACCTAATGTGGACTGCCAACCAAGCACTCAATGGTTTAATCGGTACAGGCGTACCACAAGATTGGGCTACCCATATGATTGGGCATGAATTAACAGCACTTTACGGTGTTGACCATGCACGCTCACTTGCCATTGTACAGCCGTCATTATTACGCAACCAATTAGTGGTTAAAAAAGCTAAGTTAGAACAGTTAGGTAGCAATGTATTTGCCTTACCTGCGAGCGACGATTTAGCTGAGCGTACTATCGCTGCGATAGAAGCGTTTTATCACGGCTTAAATGTTGCAACACAATTGACAGAGCATGGTGAAGACAAGGCTGCAGCTATTGATAAAATCATCGGACAATTAACCGCTCACAACATGGTAAAACTAGGTGAAAACCAAGCGATTACCTTAACGCAAAGTCGTGAAATACTAGAATTAGCAGTTAAGTAGTCTGAACAAGCTTTAGTGATAAATGAATGCTGATTTAAAGCGAGTATGGTTTTCTAATACTCGCTTATATTTTGTTAGCTAATAAATTATTCTTCTTAAGACTGACTTGCTAGCTCGCTTCTCACCTCGTTTAGTGCTGCAACAGCAAAGCCTTGATCATAGAAGTACACTACCTTTCCTTGCTTATTTAGCAATACTACCCGTGCATTCGATGCATTTTCGTTACCTGTAAAAGCTTGTACTTTATCGCCGTCGCTGTATACGGTAATAACGCCTTTCCATAAAGGCTTCGGTATGCCAGCTCGCATACCATTATCAATCACCGTGCTAAACATTTGCGGGAACAAGCCTTGTATAGTCGGTATTTCATATGCACTCACTTTTGTTTCCGTCATATCTAATGCAATTAACCAACGGTCAATATCAAACTGTGAATTTTGTTTGTAGCCAATTAATAGTAAGGTCATTTCATCTTTAAAATCAGTTGGAATAGCGACTGTATTTTTTTCTAGTGATTGACCCGTCACTACAGGAAAGGCCAAACCGGTAATATCTTTATTTGGGTATACCGTGCTACAGCCGGTGATAAATAGTAAGCCAATAATTAGTGCAAATTTTTTCATCAATATGATTCTCTATTAAATACTTATACCAGTGGGTATTAGACGTTAAAAATCATTACGTAATTATCAGGTAATAAGTTCACTCAGCAATAAAATTAGTAGGTTCAAGTATGGTGCAGCAGAATAGATAACGTGTGGAAGTAGAAATGGAAATAAAAAGCTAAAGTTAAACACTTATAAAAGTATTCAACTTTAGCTGATATTTTTATCTTTAATTGTGAAGTATTAAGCGTGACTTCTATTAACTCGTAACCAATAAGTTAAGTACATCAACCCAGCTCCAACGGCGATAGCAACAACGCTGATTTTCGACATTAAGACTTTAATTGGCATTAAGCGCATGTTGGCTTCGTGGTTAAAATTATTTTGTAGCGTATCTTCATTGATGCCGAAGTAGTCAGTTAGTATTTGAATAAAAAATGACGAGTTCAAATCAAAATAGTGCACAACAAAAGCTTCCACTAACACCAGTATAATAATCGGTAGCAAGGCCCACAAAAACGGCGCTTTATTGGCAAACATCGACATAAGCATTAACCAAGCAAACAATGGAAAAAGCCATAATACGAAAGGAATTAAGCTCAACCAAACTAAGCTAACATTAGTAAATAATTCTAAACTACCCCATACATGCCAAATAGAAATATCATAGCCGATTGACAGTGCAATACAGCCGATAAAGGCTAATACTAAAGCCAACACCAAAGTTACCGTTGCAGCCAACATAAATATGCCAGGAATCACTAATGCTCCGGTCAATAGTTTTGTCGATATTGCGGTAGCATCTGATACTGGCATTGAGCGCCAAAAGTAGATTGACATGTCACGTCTTTCATCAAATAGACACACCAAAAAATAATAAAGCTGTATCAAAAGTGCCACCATCATAAATGGCATAAATAGCCCAGATATTGCCGCAAATGATACTCGCGCTAGCTCTTGTGTTACCTCTTGGTTTTGCAGTCGTGTTAGGCCATCAATAATACCATTCCATTGATAGTCTTCTATTATCATCAGTTGCAATAAAGGTGCTGCAACCATCATAGCTATAATAATAATGGGTACCCAAAATAATAACTTGTTGAATTCCCATAATTCCTTTTTAACGCTCATGGTTAATAGTGAAAGGTTCATTACACGGCCTCCTTGGTCATGATGCCAACAAATATATCGGCTAAGCTCGGTGAACTAATACTGCCAAAAGCTTGCAGATCTTCAGTGCTTAGATGATCAAATAACATTGTCGTTAAGCCCATTAAACTATTGGTATGTATTGGTTTTAACTCTTTAGCTTGCGTTAAGTGCTCGTTAGTTACCGCGAGTAATTTAAAGCGCTCACGCATATCTTCAACACTTTCATTGAGTACCAATTCACCATTTTGAATGAAAGCCACATCGGTTAATATGTGCTCAATTTCCTCAATTTGGTGGGTGGTGACAATGATGCACTTTTCTTCAGAATAGAAATCTTCAAGTAAGTGATTGTAAAATTGGTGGCGAGTGAGAATATCTAAGCCCAAGGTCGGCTCATCTAACACTAGTACTTTCGCATCAATGGCGAGTATCAAGGCTAAGTGTAATTGCGTTACCATACCTTTTGATAAGGTTTTCACTTTTGCAGCATGTTCAATATTAGTTTTTGCTAAGAAATGTTCTGCTTTCTCGCGATTAAAATTAGGATGAATATCCGCCATATAAGTCAGCGCTTGTTCAACTTTAAGCCATTTAGGTAATACCGCAACATCAGAAATGTAGGCTACTTCACTCAGCATTTCGGTTCTTTGAGTACGAGGGTTATAGCCTAGTACATCAATATCACCACTAAAATTTGATAAGCCTAATAGTGATTGTAAACAGGTAGATTTGCCCGCACCATTTGGTCCAACCAAGCCTAAAATTTGTCCTGCTTTAACGGTTAAATTAACATCGGAAACAACTTTTTTACTGCCATAGCTTTTAGTTAAGCCATTAATAGAGATTAATGTTGTCATTACTTAGTCTCCAATGTTGATGGTAATAAATCTTCAGCTGAAAGCTTCAAACGATTAATTTGTTGAAGAATTTTTGGCCATTGAGAAGAGAGAAAGCTTTCTCGTTCACGGTTTAGAATAATATCTTGCACACCATGCTTTACAAACAAGCCTTTACCACGTTGTTTTTCTACAATGTTTTCATCCTGTAGCATTTGATACGCCTTAGAAATAGTTATTGGATTCAATTTGTATTCCGCTGCAACTTTTCTCACAGAAGGTAGCGGTTCGCCTTCAGTGATATAACCATCTAAAATTCGTGTGACCACTTGCTGGTACAACTGAATGTAGATCGGCGTGTCTGGATCCCATGGTGTCGGCATTATTATTTCCTTGATTACTTTTTATTCACTATAGTGTTATACATCACCAACACACCTTGCGCAAATATTTGAATATTGTTAAATGTAAATGAACGTTTCAGGATTAATATCAAGTAGTTAAATTTACTGACTGCTACTTTAAGACAAAACACAAAAAACGCCGTTATCGATAAGCATCAATAACAGCGTTATTTTTATCGCCTAATTAGCTGGTTATTGTTTAACTGCAACTTCCGGTGTAGCTGATAAATTACGATAAAAATTCATCACCTGCTGGCCTTGAGTATTTTTGTCAATAGTGAAATAACTCAAGCTGTTATCATAGTAAAAGCCATTATCCGACATAGGATAAACTTGCCATTTATGGCCATCTCCGCGCATGGAAAAAACATTATCTCCTTCGATAAATATCTTTCTTATGTCACCTGAGTCCAGTTTGTAATCTCCCATCATTGCACTGAGATGTTTTTTACTTAAGGTAACTGTTTCAAATTTAGGTAGAGGTATTTCGAGGGCCACAGCTGCTAACATTCGCGCTATTTCGCTAGGATTGCCGGAATCGTAATTATTCAGTACCGCTACATAAAGATCTTCCGAAGGAATATATAAAGCATCAGTGGCAAAACCATGGATACCACCGCCATGTCCTATGCCATCGTATTTATTAAACTTAAACATACCTAAACCAAAACCATAATTTGACATACTGCCGTCATTTAATTTAACTGCTGAGGTCATCGACTTATAACTCTTTTTAGAAATAAGTTTGCCATTACGTAATGCGCTGAACCATATATTTAAATCATCAACCGTTGATAATAATGAACCTGCAGCATGTGGCCACATCATATCAATGTAACCAGCATTAACGTAACCATTCTCACCTTGAGAATAACCGCTAGCGCGATTAGGAATAAGTTGTAAGCCACCGAAACGACTGTTTTTCATTGCTAGTTTGGCAAAAATATCTTGCTCAATAAACTCTGTATAAGTTTTACCACTAGCCACTTCTATAATTTTGCCTAGTAGCACATAACCGGTATTCGAGTAACGATTCGCTTCCCCTACTTTTAGTACCATTGGATGTTCAGTAAAGCGCTTGATCATAGCGTCTAATGTGATGGGTGTTTTTAACTCCTTTTCCATGATTTTTTCATCTTGCGTATAATTTGCAATACCAGAAGTATGAGTTAATAAGTGTTTAATGGTGACCGTATTACCTTCAGTTGGAAAGTCAGGAACATATTTATGCAGGTTGTCTGATAAAGATAATTTTCCTTGCTCAACTAGCATCATAATAGCCGCGCCAGTAAACTGTTTTGTGATTGAGCCTAAGCGAAATACCGTGTTGGTTTGAATCGGTACTTGTAATTCAATGTTCGCTAAACCCCGTGCCTGTTTATAAAGCGTTTCACCATTTTTAGTGACAATAACCGCAACGCCAGGACCAGTGGTATCAATATATTTTTCTAAAACCGTGTCGTATTCTTTTAGCTCTACCGCATTTACTTGCAGTAATGGTGCCGTTAGCATGAGTGCCGCTAAAGCAACTTTTTTTATTGTAATATTTTTCATAACTATCCTTATTCTAAAGCTTTTCCTATCTTATCCTATTTATTTATAACTGCCACTTACAGCTTATTTTTAAGTGTAACGAGCTTTTTCTGTATAATTTTGGCAACAAAAAAGCCTCACAATAGAGGCTTTTTCAATAATTTAGGCTACTACAATAAACTTATAAGTAGCAATCTTGATTAGTTAACGTTAGTTACCGACGTTGACCAATTGTGCTTTTTTTGGATGTAGATGACAAAGATGCTCAATATGAAAAGCATGAATGCAGGAATGGCAGAAGGAACAGCATAAACGATATGAAAATATGCCGCACCAAGCATTATCGGCATTAATCCCACCGCTGCAGCAACCGACACACGAGGAATAAATAAGCCAATCCCCGCTGCTAATTCCGCAGCCCCAATAAAGTAACCAAACCACATAGGTAACCCCATCATAGAAAAGCTTTGATGTAATTCAGGCACCCCAGCTAGTTTGGCAAAACCAGCCAATATCATAGGTATCGCTAATAAAAATCTCGGTAACTTAGGTAAAAAATGTTTAATGCTATTCATAATGACTCTCGATATATCTATTTGATAAAGCCATAGTACCTAGCCATAATGATTTAAAATAATTATTAATTTGTATTAACTTCATAGAGTTTTTCAATGATGCCATCAATTGAACAGTATCGTATGTTTGTCGCAGTTGCCGAAAGTAATTCATTACGTGAAGCCGCAGAGAAAGTATTCAAAACTCAACCCACGGTGACCTCCGCCATAAAAAAAATGGAACAAAGCTTAGGGGTTATACTGTTTAACCGTGATCAATACCGGATGCAGCTTACCGACGTTGGTAACAAAGTCTATCAACTTGCTATTAAGTTGCTCGCTACCGAGGATGAAATAAAGCATTTTGCCACGCAAATACGTATTGGTAATGAGCCGCTAATTACCATTGCAATTGAAGCTTCGTTTGACTTATCAAGCATATTAGCTGTGCTTGAATATGCTCAAACACATTACAAATCAACGCAAATCATACTTCAGCAGGAATATATGTCTGGTGCATTTGAAAAGCTTATGATGGAGCAAGCTGATTTTGCCATTTCACCAATGAGTTCGCTCTACTTCCCAACGGGTAAAGTTGAAATGAAGTTTATCAACCAAGGACAATTTATTTGCGTTGCTTCTCCTAAATTTTTAACCAAGCTCACTACAATCAATAGCGTCAATGAATTGATCAATGAATACCAAATTGTTGTTAAAGATTCAGGTACAAAAACTGAAAATATCGATATAGGTGTTCAACAAGGCCAACGCATTTGGTATGTAAATAACTTTGAGGCGAAGTTGTTATTGATCAAGCAAGGTATGGGCTGGGGAACACTACCTATGAGCCTAGTTAAAGACCTTATAACCAATAACGAACTTTCAAGGCTAGAATTAAATGACTTTCAAACGACGAAAACAGTGGATTATCACTTGCTAAAGCTAAGCAAGAAAAACCTTGGCCCTGTCGCAAAAAAAATCTGGCAAATGTTTTAAAAAGCATCTGAATAGCAAGTTACTTAAAGCGATACTTTTAGCCTTTGCTTAGGCTGTAGTAATGAATTACCTGAGAGCTTATTCCAACGTACTAAGTCTTGTAATTTCACTTTATATTTACGACTTATATCCCATAAGTTATCGCCGTTTTTAACTACATGATAGCGTCTTTTCGTGCCATATCGAGTAAAATCACTGAGGTCAACAATATGACTTGTTAGTGGTAATACTAACGTTTGACCAATACGAATATTGCTTGAGGTTAATTGATTAAGCTGTTTAATTGCTGCAACTTTAACGGTATGTTTCGTCGATATCTCACTTAAGGTATCGCCTGATTTGACGGTATATTTATGCCAACGTAACCAGTCTTTTTTCTTGGTTGAGGCCATTTTACTTTGTATTTTTTCAGCACTTTCAACCGGCACTAATAGTAAGTGTTCCGTATCTGGAGGCGTGACACCGCGATTTAAACCAGGATTAAGTCTGACTAACTCTTTGGCTTCAATATTTGCCCATTTCGCTGCTAAGGTAATATCTAACTGGTTTTCCAACGAAATAGCAGCAACTGCAGGAGCATTTTTTATCGGAGTGAAAACATAGTTGAGTTCATCTGCTCGTTGCAATATATCGATTATGGCCAAAAGTTTAGGTACGTAAGCGGTAGTTTCTCGTGGTAAATCTAGCGACCAAAAATCGTAAGGCTTGTTTGCTCGTTTATTTTTAGCAATAGCACGGCCAACTCGTCCTTCACCAGAATTAAATGCTGCCACGGCATTTAGCCAGTCTTGACCCAATGTACGATGAAAAAATTGAAAATAGTCTAAAGCAGCGTTAGTTGAGCTAACAACATCGCGTCTGCCGTCATACCACCAATTTCTCTCTAAATTAAAGCGTTTCGCCGCCACTGGCATAAATTGCCATAAACCCGCAGCACTCTGATTAGAAACACCATAAGGTAAATAAGAGCTTTCCACTATTGGCAATAAAGCTAACTCTATTGGCATATTACGGCGTTCTATTTCTTCAACAATATAATAAAGAAACGGCTCAGCACGCTCAGAGATAGTCACCATAAAATTAGGGTGACGCAAATAGTACTTACGCCACTTAGCAACTTCTTTGTTATCCGGCACAGTTATACTTAATTGGCTGCGAATACGCTGCCATATATCGTCATGTACTATTGGCGTTGAAATAAGCGGTTCGGCTGATGACATTAATGATTGAGCAATAGCATTTGGTGTTGCTAAATGGTCATTAGTGGCAAGTTCTGCATTATTTACTTTAGGGGTTTGCTGACAAGCGGTAATAGAAAGTAAAACGAATAGTACAAGGCATTTTTTATTGGAAAATAGTGTCATCATAAAGGAAAAGGTGGTCAACAAGTGTTATTGAATTGATCGGAAAGACAGCACTGTGCGGTATTTAACGCACATAAGTCAATTAAATATTACTCAGCGAGTAAGCAAAGTACTCGCTGATAACAACAAGCGTTAATCAGATTGCTCGTCTTCGTGCTGTTTAATTTCTCGTAGTCGATCACGATATTTATCACGAGCAAGCGCCTGCATATCAGTTACAGCATCACTTTCATCAACAATTTCACGACCAAGCAAGGTTTCAATGGCATCTTCTAACGTCACTACGCCAGAGGTTTGACCGTATTCATCTTCAACTAAAACCATGTGCATGTGGTTTTTAATCAGCATGTCTAATAACTGTTGTACTGGCAGTTTTTCAGATACTCGCTTTAGCGGAATACTAAAGTTAACAATTGGTTCATCACCATGACCATTGCGCTCGGCTTCATACAAGTCACCTTTGATCACTTTACCGGTCATATCATCAACAGTTTTGTTATAAATCGGCATACGGGTAAATTGAGAAGCTTTTTCATGATTTAATGCCTCAGTTACCGTAACGTCTTGGTGCAACATATGCACGACGGTGCGAGGGGTAAATATTTGTCCGGTACGTAATTCTCGCAGTTTCAATATATTCGATAAATATTCATTTTCTTGCGAAAACAAACTGCCATCTTTATGACTTAATGACGCCAAGGCGATAATTTCTTCACGGGTAATTTCATTTTCTTTACCGGTTTTAAATAGGCGTGTAAGACGCGTTGAAATCCATACCAGTGGATAAACTAATCTCACCAACCAGGTAATAACGTAGGCAGAAGGCGTTGCCAAGCCACGCCAGAACGTTGCGCCTAAGGTTTTTGGTATAATTTCTGAAAAATATAATATCGCTAGCGTAAGGAGTACGGCAATTAAGGTTTCCCATTTTTCGCCGAATACTTGAATGGCTTGCGAGCCAACACCTGCAGCGCCCATAGTGTGAGCAAAAGTATTTAAAATCAAAATACTAGAAAGCGATTCATCTAAACGAGTTTTAACATTCGCTAATACCGCACCTGCTTTCGGTTTTTTTGTTTTAATTTGCTCAACAAAGCTAGGCGTTACGGATAATAATACCGCTTCTAACACTGAACACAAAAACGACACGCCAATAGCAACGCCCAGGTAAATAAAAAGTAAAGTCACGTAATAATTCCAAATAAACCAATAATGTATTTCGTCTAAGGCGGTAGCATATCACAACATTAGCAATAACTTTTTTCTGCTTTTAAACCAAAAAGAAAAAAACCACCAAAATATCGGTAATTATTTTTGTAAATAAAAAGTTAATTAATTGCCCTAATCATGATTACTTCTTAGAATTAAGCTAACTGTATTAATTTTGATCAATGACAAATGTCACATTTTTCTGGAAAAGAGTTAAAAAAATTAAGAAAAGAAGCGGGCTTTACACAAAAGTTACTCGCTGGAAAAGTCGGTATCAGCCGTGAAACTGTGGTTGCTATTGAAAATGAGCATCCTAAAACAATTGAATCACTCAACATTGAAGTGGTTAATGCTTGGTGGCAAGCTTGTCGGCATTTAGTGTCAGAGCCAAGCCAGCTATCTTTTAAAGCACAGGTCATGAAATTTTTTGCTCTTCAATAGAAACTCTCCCCGCTAAAAGCTACTTTCACAATAAATTAGAAACAAAAAATCCCCCATTCCTGAGAGATTTTTTTATTGCTTGCTACGTATAAATTTAGCTTATTTGCGTCATTTCGTTCAATGTGAACTCTGCAACGGCACCTTCAGTGGCTTTCATATAATCTTGCAAATGTTGGTTAGCCATATGTGCTTGCCATAATTCACGTGACTGCCAGTTTTCATAGAACATAAAATGCGCCGGGTTTTCATTGTCTTGATGTAAGTCGTAGTTAATACAGCCAGTTTCTGCTTGTGTCACTTCAATCAGTTTTAGTAATTCAGCTTTTACTAGCGCAACTTTGTCAGCATTCGCTTTAATGTTGGCAACTATGGTTAATGTAGCCATAATAATTTCTCACTTTTAAGTTATTTTATTCATTAATAATATTGCTTTCGATAGTCTTACAGGCTGATTAAAAACCTTGTAGTACTAGCTTACCAATTGACTTACCTGCTTCTAATTCTTGATGCGCTGCTCTTAAATTTTCAGCGTTAATCGCACCTAAATTTTTACCAATAGTCGTTTGCACGTAACCTTGGTCAATTAGCTCAGCAACACGGTTTAACAAGTGACTTTGTTCCTGCATATCAGCCGCATTAAACATTGAACGAGCAAACATAAACTCGATATGAAACGATAAACTTTTAGACTTAAGCTTCATTACATCTAGCGGTGTTTTCGGATCGTCAATCATGGCAATTTTGCCAAATGGCACTAATAACTCAGTATAAGTTTCAAAATAAGACTCTGTGCTATTTAAACTTGCAACATGAGTAACTTGGCCCATACCTTCATTAGCAATTAAGGCATCAATTTGTGGTTGTAATGGTAGGTTGTGGTTCACTACATAGTCTGCGCCTAATTTTTTCACCCATTGCCTTGAGCTTTCACGCGAGGCTGTTGCAATAATAGTAGCGCCAGTAACCGCTTTAGCTATTTGTAGTAATATTGAACCAACACCACCAGCAGCGCCAACAACGAGAATAACTTCATTTGATTTTTTAATATTATTTGGCGATTGTTGCTTAATACCTAAATGTTCAAATAATAATTCCCAAGCGGTAATTGCGGTTAATGGCAAGGCTGCGGCTTCAGCATCAGATAAGCTTTTTGGTTTTTTACCAACAATACGTTCATCCACTAACTGATATTCTGCATTACTACCTTGGCGGGTAATGTCACCAGCATAATAAACGATATCACCGGGTGCAAAGTGACTAGTATTTTCACCTACAGCAACCACTTCACCCACAGCGTCCCAACCTAGCACTTTATATTCACCTTCAGCGGGTACAGCATTTAAACGCACTTTATAATCGGCTGGATTAACCGCGATTGCTTTTACTTTCACTAGTAAATCACGACCGGCAGCAATCGGTTGAGGTAGTTCAATATCCATTAAAGATTGTAGATTGGTAACTGGTAACGATTGTGTATATCCAATAGCTTTCATCATGCTTCTCACTTAATTATTTACTGGTTAACTTGCTTTGGGTCTTAACTTGAAATGAATGATAGCGCTTGATTTACCATCAATAAACAGCATAATAATTGAAACATTATCAAAAAATAATTGAAAGTATGCAGTTAGAAGATCTTCGAGTGGTGCTAAAAGTGGCAGAGTTTCGCAGTATCACTGCAGCTGCCGCCAGCTTAGATATGCAAACAGCAACCGCTAGCGCTGCTGTTAAGCGTGTTGAGCGCAGTGTAGGTGTTGAGCTTTTTACTCGTACAACTCGCAGCTTGAAAGTCAGTAGCGCAGGAGAGCGCTATCTTCCTCACTGTCAGCAAGCACTCGATATGCTTGAACAAGCCAAGCAAAATGTTAAAGATGATTTAGCTATTGTTGACGGTGAATTGCGTCTTGGAATTTCTTCTGATTTAGGGCGAAATGTTGTGGTGCCCTGGCTTGATGAATTTATGCAAACTCACCCCGCCATTAGCTTGAAAGTAAATTTAAGTGATAGCAACATAGATTTCTATCGTGATTCAGTCGATATTGCTCTCCGCTATGGCTCTCCTACTGATTCAAGCATGTTTGGCTTTAAAGTATGTAACGTGCCACGTTTATTGTGTGCCACACAAGGTTATTTAGACCAGCATGGCACACCGAAACATCCTCATGACTTGGCGGCACATAATGGCCTTTTCTATCAGCTTCACGACATTATTCACGATGTTTGGGATTTTACCCATCAAGAAAACAAGTTTAAAATTAAGATGAGTGGTAACCGCGCCGGCAATGACGGTGATTTAGTCAGGCGTTGGTGTGTTGCAGGGAAAGGCTTAGCGACTAAATCAGCATTAGATGTTGCAGCAGACTTGCTAGCAGGCAACTTAGTCAGTGTTTTACCTGACTACCAACCCACTTATACCGAGCTATGGATTATTTGCCCAAGTCGACAGTCAATTACCCCCGCAGTAAGGCTATTACGTGATACTTTTCGCGCTAAGTGTAATGGCATTTTAAAGCAATTGGTTGATAAAGGAATTTTGGACGCTGGCGTGTTAAATTAAAATACTCAGTCACAACATTTTACGTCAGTTAACAGTCTTTACGGTTAGCTGATTTTTCTTGAAATTCCATCAAATTACCCTGTTGATCTATCGAGAGTTCGCAGCAGTCGTTATATAGACCGAGCAGCAATTCACGACTTTTTTGTACTCGTGATTTCAATGTCGAATATTTTATATTATGTTGATGGGCATAGGCTTTTTGTGACACGCCATTAATTTCGATCGCAGTGAGCAACTGAGCGTCTTGTGACGGTAAAGCGTTTATAAAGGGCACAATGCAATGTGATAGCTGCTTTACTACATCTTCATCAGGTTGTTCGTACCAAAGTTCTTCCGCGGTAACGTTAACTGCCTTCCCTCGTTTTCGATAAAAATCAATAATAGTATTGTTGGCAATTTGAAATAACCAAGCTTTGACTTTTTTGATGTCTTTTACCGTATATAAGTTTTGATAACTTTTAATAAGAATATCTTGCAATAAATCATCAACATCATCGCTGTCTGCTACATGCTTATGCAAAAATCGCTTTAAGCTAGCACGGTATTCTCGCCATATGGATTCCACTTTCATTGACTACACTCCGTTACTTATACTAGCCAAATAAGCTTCGACTAGTATGGGGTTACGCAACTTCCCATTGACTAAGCATATAATTATTAACAACAATGTACTTGATCGCAATCATTGGCACTTAGTTCTTTTTCGCCATTGCCTAAGTAAGTATTGGTTAGGTAAAGGTCTATAAAAAGCGCTTCAAAATCATCTGACGTAGTATGCTTAGCAGCTCCAGAATTCAACAACGATGTTTGCCATTTTTGCATTTTTGGCAAGCCACATAAGAAATCACAGCCGGTATGCGCTTTAACAATAGCAGCACGATACAAAAGCGGTAACCATGCAATATCTACATTGCTAAGATTATTTGACTTAAAAAATTTACTATCTGTCGATAGTTGCTGCTCAACTTTTGCAAATTCAGCAATTAATTTTGCTGATTTTTGCTTGAAAATAGCTTCTTCTTTGCTAGCCATAGTGCCACATTGCAATAAATAATTTTTAGTTGCTAAATAGCTCCATGCTCGGTCTTTTGCGCGCTGCTCATTAGTAATTTGGGGTTCAATTGCACCAAATTCATCTTCTATATATTCTATAATTGCGTCTGATTCGAATAACGCGGTACCTGACTCAGTGATTAGCACTGGTACTTGTCCATTGGGCGCAATATCCAGAAACCATTCAGGCTTATTTTTTAAACTTATATACTCAATTTTATAAGGAATATTTTTTGCGTTCAGTGCTGCTGTTACTCGCTGAACAAACGGACAAATTTTAAAACTAATAATTTTAAGCATCTTCATTCTCACTTCAATTTAATTGATTTACGCCCATAAGACGCAGTAGTGATAAAAAAGACGAAGCTAATTTTAAGTATTATTATAGAAGGTTTCACGAGAGTACGCGCAACGGCATACTCGTATAGCTTTAATGCTGCCATAGCGCGAATAACTATTAAGAGAAGGCGTTTTTCTTCGGGTAGTTAAACGCCGTATTACAAAGCTACTTACCTAAGTCTTTCAATGCTCTTAAATCGATACGTTCAATTTCCTGCGCGTAAATGGCAGTCGGTTTGTCAGTAATATTTGAATACAATACAACCTTACTATCAGTCACTTGAATACCATAGTTACCAGAAGTGAGATAAACACCTCCTGAGTAACGGCCTGATGCAGATAACCAACCCGCTTTATTTTCTTCCAACCATTCTTTTAGCATAATGTATTCAGGATCTTGTGCGCTAAGCTGTATTTTTGTGTCCTTGCCATCACTCAAAAATACGGTAACTTCGGCATCAAGCTGAACATCAACCGACTTACTACACCCCATAAGTACAAGTAACAACGCTGATAAAACTAGCAGATATTTTTTCATTTTATTATCCAATCAGTTGAAATATAAATTGGTTACATACGTTTGAAACCACCATGGTTTTGTATTTTAGACCAATCACAAAAACTTACTTTGATGAATCGCAAACTTATCACAAATCGTCCAAATTGTTCTCTTGTTTAATAATTATACCAATGATTTTTCCTTGATAGCATAACACCAGTTAGTAAAGCTTCATCAAAAAAAGTAACTTAAACCACTATTATTTATAGTAAATACTAAGCTTCACCAATTCTTCACCAAAGCTATACTGTTTTTTTCATGTGTTCTGATAATGTAAATTATCTAAAAAATTGTCTCAGGTGTTTAGTTAATGAAAAAAATAATTTTTGTACTGTGCGGGTTAATTATTCTTAGTGCTACTGGTTACGCTGCTGAGGCTGAACATGCTAGCAAGCCTATTGTTAGTGGTTACGAACATCAGCATTCATCAACAATATTTGCAGAAAAAAGACGTTACATGGTATCGCTGCCAGAGCGTTATTTGATGAATAAGCGCCATTACCCAAGCCTGTACGTTATTGATGCTGACTTTCAATTTCAACATGTTTCAGCAGTAGTAAAAAACCTCACCCGTATGGGAAAAATTCCGCCGATGATCGTGATAGGAATAGCGAATCAAGGCGGTAATGACTACCTTAAAACGACAACATGGCCAGATAAGAATGATGATGCTTTCGGTGATGCAGCAAAACTTCAACACTATATTAGCCAAGAGCTACTGCCGTTAATTGATAAAAATTACCGCTCCAATAAGCAAAAGGCACTTTCAGGATATTCACTTGGTGGTTTATTCACGCTTTACAGTATGATGCAACAAGATACGCCATTTAATGCTTTTCTCGCCATGAGCCCTAGTGCTTGGTTTGATGGCAACAGCTTACCGAAAAAACTGACACCATTATTAGCAGCAAATAAACTGCAAGCGCCGGTATTTATTTCACTTGCTAATGAAGAAGACATGGGTGTTGATGAGGTTGTTAAAGTTTTTGAAACGTCGGCAGCTAAATCATTAAGGTGGCAGTACAAGCATTACCCTAATGAAAACCACTTTACTACTGCCCTACCTGCGCTTTATGACGGCTTACAATTTTTAGCACCTCATTATGCAATTGATGGCACTGATATGCTGGCAATTGGCGACTATAAAGCCGTATTCGCACACTTTAAAGCACAACAAAAAAACTGGGCAGGCTTTCAATTTGAATGGTTACACGCCTACCAATTTGCGAAATACATGTTTTGGTCAAAACAAATTCAGCAAGTTGACGAGATATTAGCGGTGATTAAAGCAGAGTTTCCTGAGTCATACACTATGGTTAACATTCATCTTGCCAATGGCTTTAATAAAAAGAAAGATCATCCAAAAGCATTACAGTTATTAAAGAATGTAAAAGCTGAAGGTGAAAGTTTTCCTGGCTGGCATAAACAAATGAGTGTTTATTATGACGCTATTGATAGACAAGATTTGGCACAAAAGCATCAAGGTGTTGCGTTAAAGCTAGCTGAGCAATATCAATTTGAAAGCTGGGAAGTGTGGGAACTGATGTAACTTATTACTGGCAAGTTGATAATACCTACTAACCAATTTAGTAGGTGTTATCTAGATTAAAAAGCCTAATCTCAGCGTTATGCTTTAAGCAAATTTGAAAATGTTATCCCAATATGCGTCTAACTTTTGTTTCGCTTTGTCTAAAGGTACGGCGAGATAAATATCACCTTTCATTACAACCAGCTGCAGTCGCTCAAGCTTGCTTAATGCATCTGAAATTTCAAAATCTACCTGTGATTGATATTTATTTTCAAACCAATGTTCAATGGTATTATCTAACGCTTGAGCACTTAGCCCTGAGGAATTATTTAGTAAAAAACTATAAGCCAAAATAGCTTCTTTGAAATCCTCTTCTTCAGCAGCATCAATCAGGGTATGAAAAACACCGGCATTATTATCGAGATTTTTAAAATATAAGTTGTCAGATAAGGCTTTCATAAATTTAATTTTTCTATTTTTAAATTTACTCCATTCTTTAAAAACAAAACCACCTAAAACTCCCATGCCAATAGCAAATGAAATAAAGTGTTGTTGGGTCATTTCAACCGACTCTTCGCGCCAGCCTAACCAAAAAGCCAATAGCGTAGCTAATAAAACAAGCGATGCGCCTAGTTTTGTCACCAGTACAACCGCGCCACCAACAACAGCTGATCCGCCAATGATCGCTTTATCAATCGGCCTCATTCTTACTTCACTGTTTGGAAATAACATCTCTAAATCGGCTTTAGGGACATTTTGAAATAGCTTTACTATAGTCGAACCGGGCTCAAAGCCTAGTAATGGCTTATTTTTCTGATCAAAGTGTTCTTTACCCTTAAAGGTTATGAACACTGCCACTCGGTCAAAGTTGGTGAAATTAATACTTTGTTTACGTAAACCAAAAAACGACGTGATGGATTCACTTAATTGCGATTCACCACGACGGTAAAAAACTACCTGTTCAAAATCATCAAACTCAACTTCTAGTCTGACTTTAAATAATGACTCTTCCGTTAATGCTTCTTGCAGATCTTGTTCGGTAATTTTCTCAAAGTTGGCGGCATTCAATACGCCAGCAAAATTTTCTGCAAATCGAGCTTGGCATTGCGCTTTTTGCTCTGATGAATATGGTTCAAGTTGTTTGGTATCGGCATTGGGATCTAACGGTGCATAATCATTTTTTAATGACTCTAACGTTTGGTGGTATTCAACATGAAAAGAGTTTGAGAGTAACTCACAAAATTGCCTAAACGATGTTCCAGAATCGTCGAATTCGAGTTCACGTAAACACATTTCAACAACATCTTGTTTTCTATAAGGAATGAATCGGTCAGCAGCCATAACACAATATTAAGTAATGTCAGATAGTTAGAGTGTAGGGGAAATAGCGGCGTATGAAAATGCCAATTTAATAGCGGGCACTGATTCGCATTAAAAATATTCAAAGAAATATAGTAACTTTAAGCTTATAAGGCGCATTAACGGTGTACTGTTACTTTTGCACGCGCATCTTAATCAACTAGAATCGCCATTTTACCGGGAAGCCTTAGTAGAAAACGCGTTATCGTACTTTTAATTTATTGATATTAAAAATCATAATATCCAAGTTTCAGTATGAATTAATTTTTTTGTGGTTTCTAAAGCTTTGAAATTATGTGATATTAATGACAGCTAAATAAAGTTTTGGCACAGATTTAAGTAAAAACCCTCCATAGTAAACAGTTAGTTATTTATTACAGGGAAGATATGAGTAAGTATTCTATTTGGGTGAACTATTTCATTCTTTTGTTAGGTTTAGTTGCATTCATTTTGGCTATGTATGAGAGCTTTTATCATCATGGTCAAGCATTTACATATTGCTTCAATCCATATGATATGGGTTCTCATCCTAAACAGAATCCATTTACTATCGTTATGGGTTCAATATCTTTTCTTTTATTGTCTTATGTTGGTTACCAGTTTTTTATAAGGTTACCGTTATTAAAAAAAGAAGAATCCGGCTTTAAGTTTTTGACGGACAGCAATGATATTGGACCACATTTGTAATGTGTATGCCTAACATAGTTTCAAGTGGGGCTGCCGGTAGTTTCGCTTCGCCACATTATTATCAGCCCCTTAAATGGGCATTATATGTATTAAGTAGGATTGAAATTCCATGGAAGATCACGCGGTAAAAATTCAACGTAGCAAGAGTTTAATTAAAGGTTTTATGGCTCTTGTAGTTATCATGCAAACAGTTCAGTTTTATCAAACCAATGTGATGGATTTTGGTGCTATAGCAGGAGCTAGTGGTGTTTTGTCATTACTTCGAGGCTTACTTTTATCCCCATCTTTGCTAGCAATTCCGATTAAGGATTGGCTTAAACCTAATATTAAATTTTCTAAGCAAAGCTCTATGTATTTCTTATTGGCTTTTGTGCTAATTCTCGTAAGTTCAGTGTAAAGAGTACATATTACATGCTATTCGAGCGAGGCAATATACAGTTGGGTGTTTTCGTTTCTCAACATTTTATCAACAACAATTTGTCTTTTTCAGGGCATTATGTGAATTTTAATCAGCGTTATGGATAACCAATGAAAAAAATTATTATAGTTTCTGTTTTTTTACTATTACTAGTCGGTATTTACTTCTTTGTAAACTCAACGAAATTATCGGGGAGTTTATTTGTAAATTTAGGTGATACTGGAGTTATATACGAAAACGAATGTTCAACTAAAACAAGTGTCTGTGAAATAGAAGTCATTAGTCATAATGAAAGTCACTCACTACTTAAAGTCAGTTATAACTACGTAAAAGGAGCTGAAGATCACACAAGGTTATTCTTCGTAGCGAATAGCGGCGAATTTGATAATAAAGTTGGCGTTGATGATGCGTACAGCCTTTCTGAAGGCATGAATACATTGAATGTTAAGGTGGGTCTGCACCGTTCAGCACCAGACTTTAGAGACAATCCATATAAGTCATCATATTTAACCTTAGAAGCTCGAGGAGTTGATAAAGTGAAAAACCTTTATATTTATCCTCACTTTATTAATATCACCTTGGATTACAAGAGAAGTTGGTATAAACCTTTATAGGAATAAAATCACCTAACAAGAAATTAGACAGGCGCATGAAACAGTTTGCAGCTTGCTTTTCTCAAAATGTTAGCTAACAATTTTTTGCCTATTAATAGGGCGTTATAGGTATACAGGGGAATGATGATGGGTGCATGGAGTGAGACTAACTTTGGAAATGATGATGCCTTGGATTGGATATTTGAGTTAGAAAAATCTAAAGGTTTAAATGTGTTAATAGCGCCTATTAATGATGTATTAAACGATGACGATTACATAGAGTCACCTCTTTGTTCTGAAGCGTTAGCTGCTTCAGAAGTTATCGCCGCTAATCAAACCCAAAATTTTTCTGTTATACCTGATGAAGCCAAGGTTTGGTTGAATAAAAAACAAGGCTTTATATTTGGTAAATTGCCAAAAATTGAGCCTAGTCATGCAATCAAAGCACAAGCCGCTGTAAATAAAATAGTCAATAATTCAGAATTGAAAGAGCTATGGGAAGAAACAGAAGATTACTCTAAGTGGCTAAAAATTCAAAATCATCTATTGGCTCAGTTAAAATGCGTATGACAAACTATTCAAGCAGAAAAAACACAAGTAGCTTTTGTTCAATAGTTTTATTTTAAATGCCCTCACATTCTGTATATCAGTATTTGGCATGTATTTATTGTATCGAATATTTAGTGTTAAGAATGAGCGTTAGCGGCTCCAATTACCAGATAAGAATATAATCATTACTCATGCGCTGGATTAACATGATAGTTATATATATCTAAAGGAATAGTAAATGCATTTAAAAGGGAAGTTACTAAAGTGGAATAACGAGAAAGCCTTTGGTTTTATTGCCCCTAATTGTGGTGGCGATGATGTGTTTATCCATAAAACAGCATTTTCAAATGGCAAACGTACGCCACAAATAAATGAGTTGATCACGTTTTCCATAGCGAAAGATAAACAAGGCCGATATTGCGCTAATGATGCGACTTATTCAGGTGAAAAGTTAAAGAAGAAACAGGCTAAAAATGTGAGTAAGTTTTCAATTATATTATCAATTTTGTTTCTTATGTCATTACCGATTGCTGTAGTTATGGAACTCATGCCTCAAAATATAGCCTTCAGCTATTTCGTTGCTAGTGCTGTTACTTTTATTGCCTATGCCTTTGATAAGTCAAAAGCTAAACGGGGAGTTTGGCGCACACCAGAAAGCACATTGCATCTATTGGCCTTAATTGGTGGTTGGCCAGGTGCGGCTGTAGCGCAGCAAACACTTAGACATAAATCACAAAAAAGAGCTTTTAGAATTACTTTTTGGCTCACTGTTATTACAAATATCAGTGCATTTACTTGGTTACTGTTTTTTTCACAACATAGTGCCAATTGGATGGCGATGTTTTTGTAAGTAATAAAAGGTTTAGCGCTGACTTATCATTAGCATTTAGTTTTTATATCCCTATATTAAAGGTTTAACATTTGATAATGTACACTAACAAACTAATAAATAAGAATAAAAACTGTAATAGGCAGTTTCAACTCTGCCATTTTAATTGATGGTTTTCGTCTTTTATTGAGGTTTGTACATATTTAAAGTTTTATAACAACAAGGAGTGTCCACAATGGATTATTTTATCGGAGCATTAAAAAAATACGCTGATTTTACTGGTCGAGCACGAAGAAAAGAATATTGGATGTTTATGCTGGTGTACTTTATTTTAAGTTTAATCGTCGGCGTTTTAGACGCCATGGTCGGCATGGGTTTTCTTGCTATTATCTTTACGCTGGGAATGATTATTCCAAGCTTCAGTATTGCAGCAAGAAGATTACACGATACTGGCCGTTCGGGTTGGTGGCAATTAATCTTATTAATTCCGCTTATCGGCTTTATTGTCTTTATTATATTCACAGTACAAGACAGCCATGATGCTAACGACTACGGTCCTAACCCTAAAGTAGGTGAGCTTGCTTAAATATAAGCATTAGTTCTTTATGTGTATGCACACTTTTGTGCATACACAGCTAGCAATATAAGGTGAACGTTAGAATTTACTGATAGCTTTTAAACGTAGCGTATTCATAAATAACCTTGGGTCATTTATATTTTCTAACATCGAAGCATCTGGTAAACAATCATCATCAACATAGTCAACAAAGTCGCCTGCTGAATCAAAAACTAAAATATCCAATGCTAATCTATCCAAGCCGTATAAACCCCGATGGATCATATCAGCTGAAAAAACTAACAAATCACCAGCAGCCAATTGAATTGTTTTACCTGTAGACAATGCTTCATTACTTTCCCTGCCTTTTTCTTCTTGTCGTACATTAAACTCTTCTTCATTGTCCCAGCGCTTATGTGTGCCAGGCACTAGCTCCATGCCAAGCTCATCAAATAATGGCACTCGAAGATGTAAAACCTGAGTTTCATGAATAACTTTTTTTTGCACATCTACGTCATGGTCATACTGACAATCTCGATGCCAAAAATCTTTAAGTTGTGGGTTTACCGGATTAAAAAATAACTGTGTATTCATAAACGCAGGATTACTAGTAATAACCGAATCAACGATATTCATTATTTTTTTTGAACTGATAAAGTTGAAGAGCGTTAGGCGATCATCCTCTGCTAAGTATTTACTGCCGGTAATTAAGGAAGAATTAAAAGCAACTTCTCGGTAAAAAGCCGCATTGTCTTGTTTCCATAATTCATGAAACTTTAAGATGACTTTTCTCAGTGAGGAAATTTCAGCAGCATTAAAAAAATCTCTAATGACAAAGTAACCATACTCGTTATAGTCACTATTTATCTGATTTCGTTTATCTAACATTAGTTACCAGTACCTTTACTGTTTGGATGAATATCATTGACTGAATAGCGAGTTTAACTAACTTTCACAGTTCAAATAGCTTCCCATTTTAACTCATCATTAGTAAAAAAATCACGACTATCTTCAGTCTTTCGCTCCCCCGACAAGTAATTCTGTTTTAAACTAACAACAGGTGTTTTATCCAATTGGTTAGTAACCTTTCATTAAAAAATATTGTGTGCTTAAATTAAATGTAAAGCTCTGAAGATATTTGCCGATAGCGAGCTTAAGTACTGCTGTAATTTACTTCGGAGAACCATAATGTCGATCAATATCAATAACACCCCAAGCTTTGCTCCTGAAAATGGAGGAAATGGCACAATTTTAAAAGTTGCTGTTAAAGCAAAAGAGCTCGCGGAAGAAGAAGGGAAAATGGCATTGCAATTAATTGAAAGTGCAGCACCTTCTACAGGTTCAAACAGCCCAATAGGCAATGCTGGACACAATATAAATATCAAAGCTTAAATATTCTGAATGTCTCGGCTATAAGTGGCCGAGTACATTATTTGTAGAGACCAAAGCTATGACTAATCGTAATACCTGAGACTCAATCAGTAATATTTACGGTCACTTTATGCGTTTTTCCCACTGCAGAACATCAAACACAGTGGTCATTCGCTTCAATTAACCTTCAGCTTGCTTCAAACAGAAAACGGACGCTTAATACATAGTGCGGTGAACATCGCCTTCTATGCTATCTGCGTCGCTAACTATTATGCTGCCTTTACTTACGTCATAGCTTGAAAAGTCATTCAATAAAATTTTACTGTTATCATATTTTTTATTTAAGGGCACGACGTAAAGGTATTCATTTCCATTTTCGGTATTAACGTAATACAGGTTATTCGAATCTACTTTTGCATGATAAAAATCAGTAGGTAGGGATATTTGAGTATTGATAAAATTTCGCTGGAGAGTTGATGAGTTGTCTTTAAGAGGCGAATAGCTTGTATGATACAAGGCGTTACTTTGTTGCTCAATTAAATACATAAGCCCTGGCTGTTCGCTATCCTTTAATCCATAAGCCCATCTTCCGCCAAGTTTTACCTGTTTCTTGTGAGAAATTTGTATTGTTACTAATTCAGGATTACCGTTATTTACGGTGGTAATAGCCACACTTTTATTCGAAAGCCAATCCAAAGAAATAATTGGGTCTTTACTTTCATAAACTAAATGCTCTTGATTAAATGCAGTCAATAACTCACTGCCGTTTAGTCCATCTACGGGAATTTGGTAAACCTTATTATCTGCACTGAGTAAAACATGTTTATCATCCTCAGAAATTGATACATATTTTAGCCAATGAGATTTAAGTAAATTAGTGACTATTTTGGCGTGTTTGTATTGGCTGTTTGCTAGATACAATTGCATACGTCCACTTCGTTTAGAAACGAACAAATACTGGTCACTTTTATGAAACAATGCAGGATATATATCAAATACGGATGAATTATCAATAGATTCTCTTTTTTTAGAAGAAACTAACCAGCGATTGTTATAGTTTTTATTCTCTGTACTAAATAGTATATTTTTACCATCAGGTAGCCGAGAAATTTTTGGTAGTAACTCTTCTGACGAGTTAATAATTTCAGTTGCATTTTCACCATTTAAGTCACTTTTGATGATTCTGTGAGCAGGTGGCGATGAGAAATAATAAATCTGCTCTGAATCATGGTGCCATATCGCTTCATACACAGGTTTTTCAAACTTAATACCCTTTATAATTTTATTATCTAGCAGGTTTAGTGAAAGCAACTGCGTTTTGTAGTCGCTATCTGTGCTCATAACTAAAAGTTTTTCACCATTGGGGGATATATCAAGACTATGATGCCCCCAACCTTTGGGTTGCACTTGAGTTACTAACCTATGCTCTTTAGTTTCAACATCAAAAGCATAGATTTGATTCGGCCAATAATTTTGGGGTTGAGCTGCGTAATAAAAGGTATTCTGACCAGCATGATAGTCTATATCTTTGACCCTCTTATCACTGCAATCAAATAGTTTTAGTGGCGCTTGGCTTCTCTGATTGGCCTGCGCTAGAGCTGACAATGTGGCTTTATAAACGCCACAATTATCTGCCTGTCTATCAAGGTAAAAAATTACAGATGTATTATCTTTGGCTTTTTCTACGATAGAAATAATATGGCTAATATTGGCGTTGATTTCTACTTGTTTAGTACTTGATGTGTCGATGTTTTTAAGCCATAGCTCATTATTTAACTGTTCATCACTTAGTTTTAAATAATACAGATGCTTATTATTAGGGTGCATTATGGGAGATAATTCTGTACCTTGATCTCGTGTTAATGCTACTGAGTAGCTGACACTGGAAAAGCTGTTATCACTCTGCTTTTCCATTATTAAAATACTTACGACAATACTCAAAATAACAACTAAAGAAATCCCCGTATAGGTTTTCCATTTGCCTCTAACAAAGCAGTTTGAAGTCCTGTTAGGCGTACTTTTACTATCAATTAAGTTTGAATTGCTTTGACTTGAAGTGCTGTTTTTCAGTGAATCTACATCACAAACTAAACGGTATCCTCTTTTAGGTATAGTTTGAATGTAACTAGGGTTTTTAGCGTCGTCACCCAATAACTTACGAAGGTTGCCTATTAATTTATTAATGGCATTATCGGTAACTAAAGAACCTGCCCACAGGTGTTCAAGAATATCTTGCCTTGAAATAACAATATTTGGACGCTCGATGAACAGCAGAAGTAATTCAAATAGCTTAGGCTCTATAAGTATTTCAGAATTACCATTAACGTGTAGTAAACGTACATCTTCAACATCGAGTATATACTCGCCAAATTTAATCATAACCCGCTGTAATAAAATTAAAGTTAATCCGTCCTCTTTAACAATATCACACAGGAAGTTGCATTTAAAAACTAAATCAACTTCGACTCTTTATATAGCAAGTAATTTTTAAAATTCACTTTTTCGTCACCTTTTTTCACAACAACTTCATTATTTTTTTCAAAGTCTTAGTTACATTATTTATCCTCTAATAGTAATTAAAAAATAATGGGTTCTTTTATGTTAAAACAGATAATAGCTTTCATCTTCGTATTGTTGATTGGTTCCGAAAAAGTAAGTGCCAATTTACGTGGTAGTTCAATAGTTGACGGCTTGTATTCAACAGTTTTGTCAGAACAACGTGATTTATTGATACATTTACCTAATAACTATAATCAAAATAAAATGCTTGAGTACCCAGTGCTTTATTTATTGGATGGACAAAGAAACTTTGCTCATACCATAGGTACTTTAGATTTACTTAACCAGTCTAATATGGCGCAAGAGATGATTATTGTCGCCATAATGAATACACATCGCACCAGAGATTTCACCCCTACTTATGATAAAAGTTACAACGAATGGGGACTTTCGGGTGGTGCAGATAACTTTCTTGATTTCATTGATAAAGAGCTTATTCCATTTATAAATAAAAACTATCGTGCTAACAATTTCAAAGTCATTTCAGGCCACTCGTTAGGAGGGCTGCTTTCAATCTACGCTCTTCATTCAAAGCCGGAATTGTTTCAAGCTCATTTCGCATTCAGCCCCAGCCTATGGTGGCACAAACAAGTCATATTCGAAAAAGCGGAAATATTTTTGAAAAACTCTGATCAATTAAATAAATATCTTTATGTAAATATGGGGAATGAAGGCGGGAATATGCTTCATTCTTTTGAGAAATACACCGAGTTACTTAATATACATAATCGAAAAGGATTTAAATTTAATTTTGATTTAGATACCTCTGAAAGCCACAACACTACTGCGCTTGCTGGGCAGTCTTTAGCTTACCAAAATCTATACGCTACATTGCGTCCGACTCAAGAAGTTATTGCTAAAGGTATTTCAGCAGTCAAAGAGTTTTTTAAAAGACAATCTGAAATTTACGGTTATGAAATAAAGCCAAGCTACAGTGCTATTAATCGGATAGCGTACAACGCGTTAAAAGAAAAAGACTTTGCTACAGCAATAGCCATTTTTGAGGAAAACGTTGATAACTTCCCCCATAAAGCAGATGCGTATGATAGTTTGGCAGATGGTTACGAGGCCAATGGGGAGCTTGATAAGGCTTTAAAAATGAGAAACTTAGTCATTAAAAAAAGTATTACCGAGAACGTTGAAAATAATGCCTACAAAACACGTAAGATTAATTTACTAAAGCTAATTAAGGCTAACAAACCATAATGTTGAAATTACAAACTCAGTATTACCTAGTTTTCTAGAATTAGCGTGTAACTTTTTATCGATATGCAGACACGTTAAATGCCTGCTATTGATATATAACAGCTAGTCAGAGGCACCACTTCTATAGATGTTTAAGGTTTACTGTGCCATTAAGGTTATTATGGCTGTTCTATACATTAGTGCTCATACAGGAACATTAGATTAATCCCATCGATTATGCGCAGTGACAGACCCACAAACCACAATTCTTACGCTATTCATGTAGATAAATTATTTTAGAGCAAAGGCTTTACTTTTGTAGAGTTGTTGCTCTATACTAAATTTGTTCTCGTTAGAACACCTGTTGTATTAATTTTGTATTCTAGCTTCCCCAAGCTAACTATACCGATGACCCCTTTTGTCATCGGTTTTTTTATGCCTAAAATTTACCTTTACAGCTATTTATTTCGTATTTACATTTAAATATTGTGATGCTTCCATATTCGAGAATTATTCCGTAGTTATCCGGTCTGTTGCTAAGCGGCAATTATCACGCTAATATTTTTCCATTGTCTGCAACAATATTCTGTTAAATGTTCACTAAGCCACTAAGGAGAACTTATGTCATCATATAAAAAAACGAACGAAGCTATTGCTGCGTTAACTGCTGAGCAATACCATGTGACGCAAGAAAGCGGTACTGAACGCCCTTGGACTGGCGAGTTGTTGGAAAATACCGCTGTCGGTATTTATGTTGATATTGTTTCAGGTGAGCCTTTATTTGCCTCAGCCGATAAGTTTGACTCAGGTTGTGGCTGGCCTAGCTTTAGTAAGCCCATTGAAAGCATTAACGTTAATGAAATAACAGATGAAACCCATGGCATGGTACGTACTGAAGTACGCTCTGCTCATGGTGATAGTCATTTAGGGCATGTATTTACAGATGGTCCTGCCGCACAGGGCGGTTTACGTTATTGCATTAATTCTGCATCACTGAAATTTATTCATCGCGACGATATGGTTTCTAAAGGCTACGACGCTTATTTATCACAAGTAGAAGGGTAAATTATGGCTATTGAACGAGCAGTTTTAGCCGGCGGTTGCTTTTGGGGTATGCAAGATTTAATACGCAAGCTACCTGGCGTTACAGAAACTCGCGTTGGTTATACCGGTGGCAATGTTGAAAATGCGAATTATCGCAATCAAGGCGATCACGCAGAAGGCATTGAAATACTATTTGAAAATACTGTGATCGGGTATCGAAAAATTTTGGCATTCTTTTTTCAAATACATGATCCGACTACAAAAAATCAGCAAGGTAATGATCGAGGTAGTAACTATCGCTCAGCCATTTACTATACAAATACCGAGCAAAGAGCTATCGCTGAAAAGACTATTATTGATGTAGATGCTTCAGGGTTGTGGCCAGGAAAAGCGGTTACAGAAGTCGCTCCGGTTGGAGACTTTTGGCAAGCAGAGGCAGAACATCAAAATTATTTGCAGCACGTGCCTTATGGTTACACGTGCCACTTCCCTCGACCTGACTGGGTATTGCCAGAACAATAAATTATTGTTCGAAGAGTAGTCGTTATTTTAGTGACTACTCTGCAATATATGGCTCTTCTTCACTTAATGGTTCAATGTTCTCATCATGAAACCAGTCACAAATAACTGCATTGGCTTGGTCTGAGCCTGTGCGTTTTAATGACGAGAATGCTTGTACTTTAATGTTGGCATTTAAGTCTGCTAGTTGCTTTTTAACAGCTAATACTTGCGCGCTTACTTTACCTTGAGAAAGTTTATCACTTTTAGTTAGTAGGGCTAAAATTGGTAAGTCACCTTCTGCAGCCCATTTAATAAGGTCCATATCAAGGTCTTTTAATGGATGTCTGATATCCATCAGTACCACTAAACCTTTCAAACATTCACGTTTTTCTAAGTATTCGCCTAAAGCTTTCTGCCATTTTTTCTTCATTTCCATTGGCACTTTAGCAAAACCGTAGCCAGGTAAATCGACTAAGCGTTTGTTTTCAGCAATTTCGAAAATATTAATAAGCTGTGTACGACCAGGAGTTTTACTGGTACGTGCAAGGCCTCTTTGGTTAGTAAGCGTATTTAAAGCGCTCGACTTACCAGCATTAGAACGACCGGCAAATGCCACTTCAATGCCGCTATCTGCTGGTAAACGACGAATATCGGGTGCGCTAATGGTAAAAGTCGCTTTGGTCAGATGAATGGCTGTAGATGACAAGGTTAAGGTCCAACTATAATAATAAAAAACGCATTATATCGCTTTTTCTCACTAAAGATGCAATTGTATTAGACTTTAGGCAAATTTTTTCGCTAAAACCCCCTATAAAGTGTGTGAATAGTGTATGATGTCGCCAATTTTTTCGGCTTATTGAATACATTCAATAAAAAATACTAAAGCATGTTGAGAGTTTTGTTATGAAACAGATTTTAACTTCGATAATTTTAACACTATTAAGCATTAATATTGCTGTGGCTGCATCGGGTGATGCTGACGCAGGTAAAGTTAAGGCAGCCGCTTGTGCTGCATGTCATGGTTCAAATGGTATTGGCTCTACTGATACTTATCCTAACTTAGCGGGTCAACATTCTGACTATATTGTTAAGCAGTTAAAAGCGTTCAAAGCGGGTGACCGTAAAGATCCTTTAATGGGCTCAATGGCTGCGCCATTATCTGAACAAGATATGGCTGACGTAGCGGCATATTTTGCAGGCTTACCACGCAGTGTTGCTACTGCTGATAGTGGTGCTGCAGATACAGGTGCAACCGCGAGTGTAGCACCTGTTGCTTACGTTCCTAACCCCGCAGCTGGTAAAAGCTTATATGAATTAGGTGATGCTTCTCGTAGCATTGGTGCTTGTATTGGTTGTCATGGTAGTGAAGGTAACAGCGATGTATTAATTTACCCTAACTTAGCTAACCAACATCCTGAATACATTGCTAAGCAGTTGAATAACTTCAAAAATAAAGATCGTGTTAACTACGCAATGAATCAATTTGCTGGTGGCATGACTGAAGACGATATTGCTGACATGGCTGCCTATTTTGCTGACCCCGCTGCCGTTGCTAACGTGGTTTCACGCAAAGTAATGCCAGTAGCAGCAGTAACTGCAGAAGTTATTGCAGGTCAAACTAAAGCAGCGGTATGTGCAGCTTGTCATGCTGCAGACGGTAACAGCCCAGTTGCTATTTATCCTAAACTTGCGGGTCAAAGCGTTGGCTATATTGTTAAGCAGTTACAAGAGTTTAAAGCTGGTACACGTAAAGACCCAGTGATGGCACCTATGGCTGCAGCATTAAGCGAGCAAGACATGCTAGAAATCGCTAGCTATTTTGCCGCGCAAAAAGTTGTCGTTGCAGATTTAGCCGGTTCTGATATTGGTCAGAAACTTTATTTTGGTGGTCATGTTAAACGCAAAATTACTGCTTGTGTTGCTTGTCATGGTGCGAACGGTAAAGGCATGAATAAAGCAGGTTTCCCAACTATTGCAGGGCAAAACGAAGCATACTTAAAAGCACAATTGATGAAATTCAAAAATGGTGAGCGTAATAACGATTACAACACCATGATGCAAAGTGTTGCTTCTAAGCTTTCAGCAAGCGATATTGACGAATTAGCGAAATACATGGCAGCAATGAAGTAATTTAGTGAAAAATTACCGATTTAGTCAGCATTAGAAAAAGCAGCGAATATCGCTGCTTTTTTGTTACTACAACTACTATTGATCTATGCAGGTGTTATTAAACATTTAACTGGTTTTTTTAACACCAATATTTCACAATCATGAAATTCGTGTAGAATGCAAAAGCAATGTATCTAGCTATTTTTTATAGCAAACAATTTATCGTATAACGACAAGCAGAGACTAACCCATGAAAAAACTTATCATTACTGTTTTATTAGGATTAAGTGCAGTAGTTACTGCCAATGCAGCCCAAGGCGATGCCGAAGCTGGTAAAGGCAAAACAGCTATGTGTGCTGCTTGTCATGGTACTGACGGCAATAGTTTAGTGCCAATGTACCCAAAATTAGCAGGACAAAGTGCTAGCTATTTAGTTAAGCAACTTGCTGATTTTAAATTAGGTATGACATCTGGCGGTGCATCTGGTCGTGTTGACCCAGTAATGGGTGGCATGGCAATGACACTTAGCGAGCAAGACATGGCTGACGTAGCCGCTTTTTACGCAAGCCAAAAATCAACTACTGGTGACGGTAGCGATAATGCACACGGTAAGAAACTTTACTTAGGTGGTAACGCTGAAATGGAAGTAACTGCTTGTGTTGCATGTCACGGCATTAACGGCAACGGCATGTCTAGCGCAGGTTTCCCTGCTCTTGCTAGCCAAAACGCCGACTACTTAAAAAGTCAGTTAGAAAAATTCCGTAATGGTTCTCGCAATAACGACATGAACGGCATGATGCAAGGTGTTGCTGCAAACTTAACAGATGCAGAGATTGCCGCACTTTCACAATATATGTCTTCACTAAAATAATAACTCGCGCTATTCGATTAGCGTTTTAGCAAAGTTATTCAGAATGAGCAGCGTTTATCGCTGCTTTTTTATGTTCAGGATGAACGGTATGTCACGATCACATGGATGTGAAAGAGTGACGATGTTCAGGCCTCTCACAGACTTCCTGTCTTTCGAGGCATTAGTACATCTCGGTAATTGCTCCTGCATTACTCTAATAACTTACATCCTGTAAGAACATGCACGTCGAAGCACGGTCAGTTTTTTGGTTCCTGACAAAAACTAAGTACCTACATCCATGTAGGCAATAACCCGGCCACCAGAGCGTATACGTCTGATTTCTTAAAGATATTCTATTTTTGAGGCCTCTGTGTACCCATGTACAGTTCTCTCAATTCTTCACATTTATCTAAACAAGCACAAATTAAATACAATATACCATTGTGCTAAGTCTTTGATCATTGCTACTATCAAAGGCAAATTTTATTATGCCATTAGGGTAGTACTGCTCACATGAAACAGACTTTACTTTCTTCAATAATTATCATCTCTAGCCTGCTTACTACCAATAGTGCTAGCGCAGAGCTATTCCCTAAACGTGCTATCGATGATCATCAGCAAAATATATTTAGAGGTACAATAACGCCAGAGCGCGCATGGTGGGATTTAACTCACTACAACCTTGATATTGCTGTTGATCCAGAAAGTAAAAGTATTGCTGGCACCAACACTATGAAATACAAAGTGTTGTCTGAGAGTAAGCGTCTACAAATTGAATTACAGCCACCAATGCAACTCACTAAAGTTGAACAAAATGGCAAAGTGCTTAGTGTTGAACAGTTAGGTTATTCTTATTTTATTAAGCTAGAAGCGGAACAAGAAATTGGTCAAGAATATCAACTGACCATGCATTTTTCCGGTATTCCTCATGAAGCCCTTCGTGCTCCTTGGGACGGTGGTATTACTTGGGCAAAAGATGATAACGGCAAAGACTTTATCGCTTCTACTTGCCAAGGGTTAGGTGCCAGTATTTGGTGGCCAAATAAAGATCATGCTTACGACGAACCAAATAATGGTGCCTTGATTAGCGTTGAAGTGCCTGAACATTTAATGGACGTTTCCAATGGTCGTTTAATTAAGGTTGATCATAATAAACAAGCAAAAACCAAAACCTATCACTGGCAAGTGGTAAACCCAATTAACAACTACGGCATCAATATCAACATTGGTGACTACGTACATTTTGGTGAAAAATACGCGGGTGAATTAGGTCAACTCGATATGGATTATTATGTCTTACGCGATAATTTAGAAAAAGCCAAAACACAATTTAAAGACGCAAAACGTACCATAGAAGCATTCGAACATTGGTTCGGCCCATACCCATTTTATCAAGACAGCTTTAAACTAGTTGAAGCGCCGTATTTAGGCATGGAACATCAAAGCTCTGTTACTTATGGTAACGGTTATCAAAATGGCTATTTAGGCAAAGACCGAAGTCAAGCTGGCCCTGGTATGCTATTCGATTTTATTATTGTGCACGAGTCAGGTCATGAATGGTTTGCCAACAACATAACCCATAATGATGTTGCTGATTTATGGATCCACGAAAGCTTTACTAACTATTCCGAGAGCTTATTTTTGGAGTACCACTTTGATCAAGAAAAAGCATTTGAATACATTCGTGGTCAGCGTTTAAACATTCAAAACAAAAGCCCTATTATCGGTAAATATGGTGTTCATCAGGAAGGCTCTAGTGACATGTACGATAAAGGTGGCAACATGTTACATACCATTCGACAGATTATTGATAACGACGAGACCTGGCGTGGAATTTTGCGTGGCTTAAACAAAAAGTTTTACCACGGCATTACCGATTCTGCACAAGTTGAAAACTATATAAGCGAACAAGCAGGCAAAGATTTTAGTAAAATATTCGACCAATACTTACGAGATGTTCGTATTCCGACGTTAGAATATTTTGTTAAGAACAATGAAATGCAATATCGCTGGGGTAATGCTATTGACGGCTTTGATATGCCGATTAAGGTAACCTTTGCAGGCAAAACTCAGTGGTTGTCACCTACTAGTCAATGGGAAAAAATGAGCTTGGAAGTTAAAAATAGCCAAGTGAAAGTCGATGCAAACTTTTATGTTAATACTATGAATGTGCTTGGCGATTAAGATATAAATAATATAAGCACACTTTTATATAGACGTTAATGCCTTGAATAATAAAGTGTCTGAGAAAGGCTTAAATATAATAAAGGGAAGCTAATGCTTCCCTTTTTCTAAACAGGAATAAAATACGAATTAGAAAGTGTATTTAAAACCAATTGTTAGAACATCAGTGCCATCATAACTTTCGTACGATGCTTCAACACTTGTTTTATCGGTGATTTTTTTACCTACGCCACCACCAAGACCAAATTCCCAGCTGTCATCGCTGTCAGATCCATACATAGAGCTGACTTTAACATCCAAGTTTGCATACGAAGGCATAACGTATAAGTATACGCCATTGTCATAGTTGTATTGTGCACGCACAGACAAGGCAGTAAAACGCTCAACTTCAACCTTAAAGTTGGCAGACTCAGGAATAGCAAATTCACCTTCTTCCAACAGTAAACGTCCTTCATCATCCGAAACGCCTGTACCTATGCGGAATTCTGAGACAAATGAAAACGGGCTATTCTCTTGAGCAAATTCATAAGCAACAGAGCCATAAATAGCACCTAAAGACAGTTCTACACCATCTTCATTGTCTGATATATTTGCATAGCCAGCACCGGCAGACCAATTAGCAGAAGCGGTTAACGGTAAAGTTAGTAGGGTAAGAGCAATTAATGACTTCTTGAACACAATAATATCCTTTTATTATTTGTAAAACAGACATTGGAAAGCGCGCATGCTAGCAAAGCGCTTTTTGTTAATCAATTGTTAAACCTATTATTACAGATATAGAAGCGTAACAAAATATGAATTATCGTATCAGTTCTAAGCCGAGCGATGACACTATGACATAAAAATAACCCGAACAAAGCACTGACAGCCGACTAACATTCAAGCTATGATCTAAAAGTAATCAATTCAACGAACAACAATATCCAAGGTCCCTGTAATGATAGAAGTAATTGAGCCAACAAAATTTAAAACCGTACCATGGAAAAATGGTAAGGGTGAAACCATTGAAATGGTCATCAATTCGGGCGGCACATTAAATGAATTTGACTGGCGTTTAAGTATGGCGAGTGTAGTTGAAGACGGTGTATTTTCTAACTTCTCTGACTACACCCGCAACCTAATATTAATTGCTGGTGACGGCATAAACTTGCAACACAACGATAGTAAAATAGATAAATTGAGCAATTTACTCGACTACGCCACTTTTGACGGCGGTGATAAAACCGTGGGTAACTTACATACTGGCGAAATAACAGATTTTAATGTTATTGCCCGCACCTCACGTTACAACACAGAGATTAATTGTCAGAAAAAAGCAGAGCATGTTGCAATCGAACAAAGTGATATTTGCTTTATCTATAGTCTATTTAAAAGTGCAGAACTTAGCTTCACAGATAGTTCAGAGATAAAACACTTACCCGCAGGTCATTTGATGAAAATTACTGATGTTAAAAATGGCTTTGCTGCCATCAGCGGCGAAAATATTATTATTGTTTACCTGACTCATTGTAACTAATTAGTTATAACGCGTAGCTTGCGCAACTGTTCTTAAAAGTATCTCTGATAATTAACATGTGAATGAAAGTACAAGTTATTAATCGCTAGAAACAGCCTTTCTAGCTTTTAATTATGACTTTTCCTTCATGCTAACGTAGGCTGAAATCACAGTTTACAATTATTTATTAAGGATAGTGCTATGAATATTAGGCATTTAATACCATTGGTTAGCCTACTATTAGTTTTGTCTCCATTTGCCAATGCAGAATTTGAGCGCAAAATTGCCATCGATGAAAGTACCACTAGTAGCCACCAAGCTAAGGTCAATGGTAAGTCATTCGAATACAGTGCAACAACCGGTACGCAACCGGTATGGGATGAAGAAGGAAATGCAACCGCAACACTCTTCTATACCTATTACCAACGCTCAAAAGTAAAAAATAGAGCTGCTCGACCACTACTCATCTCATTCAACGGTGGTCCTGGCTCAGCATCTGTTTGGATGCATGTCGCTTATACAGGTCCGAAAGTACTTAACGTAGACAGCGAAGGCTTTCCATTGCAACCATATGGCGTAAAAGCTAATGACTTTTCTATTTTAGATACCGCTGATATTGTCTTTGTTAATCCTGTTAATACTGGATATTCGCGTGTTTTGCCGAAAAAAGACGGAAAAATGCCAACAAAAGCAGAGCAAAAGAAAATGTTTTTTGGCGTTAATGCCGATGTGAAATACTTAGCAGAGTGGATTAATACTTTTGTCACGCGCAACAATCGCTGGCAATCACCAAAATACCTTATAGGTGAAAGTTACGGTACCACACGTGTTTCAGGCTTGGCTTTAGAACTGCAATCACGTCAATGGATGTATTTAAATGGCGTGATACTCGTATCACCAACAGATATTGGTATTAAACGAGACGGCCCTGTAAAAGCAGCTAACCGCTTACCTTATTTCGCGGCAACAGCTTGGTACCACAAAGCATTGTCCAGTGAGTTACAAAACCGTGATTTACTCGACATACTACCTGAAGTAGAACAATTTACCGTTGAAAAATATTTGCCTGCCTTAGCCAAAGGTGGCTTTATTTCTACTGAAGAAAAACAAGCTATTGCTGAGCAAGTTGCAAAATATTCAGGCTTATCTATTCAAGAAGTCTTACGTAGTAATTTAGACATTGAAGCATCTTATTTCTGGAAAGAAATACTACGCAACCGCGAACAAACCGTTGGTCGATTAGATTCTCGATATTTAGGTATTGATGAAAAAGTTACCGGCAGTCGTCCAGATTACAACGCTGAATTAACCTCATGGCTTCATAGCTTCACACCTGCCATTAATTACTATTTACGTGAAGAACTTAACTATAAAACCGATATTAAATATAACATGTTCGGTAATGTTCACCCTTGGGATAGAAGCAAAAATAAAACCGGTGAAAACTTACGTTTAGCAATGGCGCAAAACCCATACTTAAATGTCATGATCCAGTCAGGTTATTATGATGGAGCAACCAATTACTTTGATGCTAAATATACGCTATGGCAACTTGACTCAAGCGGAAAGATGCAAGACAGGTTATCGTTTAAAGGTTACAGAAGTGGCCATATGATGTACTTACGCTATCAAGATTTAGAAGCGGCTAACCAAGATATTCGTCAATTTATGCAAGCAACGTTACCTAATAAAACCACGCCAGCAAAGTACCCAAGTAAAAAATAACTCAACCATAAATGGTATTAATTTAATAAGGTTGTCGTGAAGATGAACAGCACGACAACCTTATTAAGAGCCACTTTAAAAGAGCTTCATTAACATACTGAAAGTTATTAATTTTTAATCTATGAACTTATTAACAAGTCGGAGTTGTTAAATTCAAATGGTGTAGATATGATGAAGGTCAATGGAATTAAGATAATGAATTCATGGAAGTTAATAACTTAAACAGCGATATACTCATCATAGATGATAGCTCTATCAACATTCGTGTTGTTTCAAATATTATTCAGCCATTGGGTTGCAAAATTTTTGCGGCAAAATCAGGTTTACAAGCATTAAACCTATTAATATCTTTTAAACCAGCGCTGATAATTTTAGATATTCAAATGCCAGAAATGGATGGTTTTGAATGCTATAAGCGTATTAAATCTATCGCCGCTCGCACCGACATTCCTGTTATTTTTCTTTCTGGCTCTCACGATGAAGCCGATCAAATACAAGCCGCTGATTTAGGCGCCAGTGCATATTTAACTAAGCCATTTTGCGCCGATGAGCTAATTGATACGGTTAAGCGTTTCGCCTAGATAGCGTTAAGCTGGTTAGTCGCAGAGCACGCTAAGCAATACAAGTATTCTGAATATATGCGCTCCTGTGCGGCTGTGCGCACGCGTTATACCGTTCATCCTGAACATAAAAAAGGCCGCTGGAATAGCGGCCTTTATCATTCCCTTTATCTATATCTCGTAGTTTATTACCTGATAACCTAACGCTTCTAATTGTGGTCTAAGCGTTTTAGCGTCACCAACAACTACCATCAACATTTGGCTTAAATCTAAATGCTTTTTCGCTAAGGCATTTATTTCTTCTTTGCTAATATTTGCGACAATCTCACTACGCTCCTTAACGAAATCAGCGGTTAAATTATGCTCTAAGATTTGAGCTAAGAAGCCTAACTTACGACCTGGTGTTTCATACTTTAATGCGTCTTTTTGATTAATCGCATTACGCATAAATACCAACTCTTCATCGCTAATGCCATTGTCGGCATAGTTTTGAATTTCCTTAATAAATTCAACAATCGATTTATCAGTCACATCAGCGCGTACCTCAGCACTAGCGGTATATGCACCTGAGAATTTATCACCATAGAAGTATGACCTAGCACCATAGGTGTAGCCCTTATCTTCTCGTAGGTTTAAATTAATGCGACTATTAAAAGCACCACCTAAAGGAAAATTCATCAAATAAGCACGATAATATTCACCGGTAATATCTTGAGTAAGTGAACGTTTACCAATACGAATAGCTGATTGTGCAGCATTATCTTTATTAACTAAGTAAATCACGCCCAATTTTGCACTTGAAGCAGGTAAATTCAATTCAAGCTTTTTACCAGCGCCAGCTAAAGGTTTAAAAACGCTCAACGACTTTAGTACTTGGTTTTTATCTAAGTCTGAAACCAGTATTATTTCGCTGTCACTCGCCTTAACTTGTTGTTGATAAAGCGCCTTAATATCGGCAAGTTCAATGTTAGCCAATGAAGCTTCTGAGCCTTGACTAGATGTTGCCGCAATATTGTCAGCATGGAGCAATTGACGATAAGCATTAGAGGCTAAATAACCGGCATCTTTTTTACCGTTAATTGCGCCTTGAATGGCATTGTTTTTATTGCGAGAAAATTCACTTGCCAAAAATGCTGGTGCGGTAAGCTTTTCATAAGTCAGTGCTAATGTTGCGTCTAAATTTTTTGTTAACGTGTCTACATTGACCGTTAAGTAACTATTACTCGCGTAAATACCGACTGAAGAACCTAATTTTTGCAGTGCTTTACTCATGTCTTCAGCACTACGTTTTGTGGTTGACTCATTTAACATTGCAGCTAACAGAGACGCAGTTCCCGCTTTCTCTTTGCTTTCATAATAATGCCCAGCAGGAATTTTAATTAACAATGAAGTCGTTGGTGTTTCAATACTTTGGGTGGCAAGGATTTCCATGCCATTGGCAAAGGTTTCTCGCCACATTGTTGGCACTTCAACCGCTTTATTAACTCCAGCAGCAGGTACTATGTTGCGGTCAAAGTTGTCTTTTGCTTTACGGATATGCAAATCAGCATCCGATGTTACTTTTTGCTCAGGTATGATGCGTTCTTGCGGGCTAAAGTTATCTTGTGCAGCAACAAGCTCAGGCTTACCTTTCGGCACAATACTCATAATAACGCCATGTTTATTCTTGATGTATTTTTGAAATACACGCATTACATCAGCTTTTGTAACATTGGCATAGCGAGCAATGTCTTTTTCAATATAATTCGGATTACCTTTAAACGTTTCATTAGCGGCAAGTTGGCTAACCTTGCCGGCAACGCTTTGTAAACCAAAAATAAAACCTGCTTCCATTTCAGCTTTAGCTTTAAGTAAATCGTCGTCTTCTACACCACGGGCTTCAAATTCAACTAAGGTGTCACGAATAACCTTTTCCATATCTGCTAAAGTTTTACCTGAAGCTGGATTTGGTAGCGCTAGCATATTAAAAGTACAAGCCAATTCAGCACATGGGTGGCTTACCGATGCTTGCACGGCAAGTTGGTTTTTGACTAAATTTTTATAAAGTAGTGAGGTTTTACCACCACCAAGAATACTTGAGAGTAGATCAAGTGGCGCTTCGTCTTCATGTCGAACGCTTACTGTCGGATACGACATATAAATCAAAGGTAAATGAACATTATCTTCTAGTGAAATATAACGGTCAACATCAATAGTGATACTTGGTTTTTCTGGCATTTTAACTTCTGGGCCACGAGGAATACTACCGAAGTATTTATTCACCATCGCCAAAGTTTTTTCAACATCAATATCGCCACCGATAGTTAAGGTGGCATTGTTAGGTCCGTACCAACGTAAGAAAAACGCCTTCAAATCATTAACATTCACGCGGTTAAGGTCATCAATATAGCCGATTGTTTGCCAAGAATATGGGTGACCTACAGGATACATTGCCTGCGCTACACGTTCTCGTAATAAACCATAAGGGCGATTTTCGTAACTTTGGCCACGTTCATTTTTTACAGTTTCACGCTGTACTTCAAATTTTTCTTGCGTGACGGCATCAACTAAAAAGCCCATACGATCGGCTTCTAACCAAAGCATTTTTTCTAATTGGCTAGCTGGCACGGTTTGAAAATAATTAGTACGGTCGCTGTTGGTGGTGCCATTCATGGTACCGCCTGATTCTGTGACCATTTTAAAATGCTGATCATCACCCACATGTTCAGAGCCTTGAAACATCATATGCTCAAAAAAGTGCGCAAAGCCCGACTTACCAATATCTTCACGGCCAGAGCCAACATGATAAGTCATATCAACGTGTGTTAAGGGATCAGAGTTATCTTGATGTAAAATTAACGTTAAACCATTATCCAGGATATATTTTTGATATGGGATCACCGTTTTTCCGGCTTCTGCCTCTACTTTTTCAACAAAAGTCATACCGGCAATGGGTGCTTTTATTATTGTGGTGTTAGTATTTTCACAAGCCACTAAACAAGTTAATAGCAGTGGTAACGTCCATTTATTCAAAATATTTTCCTCGATTTAATTTCGATGTTTTTAGCTTTAGATAATATTATCTACATTGATAACAAGCACAATAGCTTAACGGCTTTATTCACCTGTAGACTACAACTTTTATGTAAAAGTTCGCGACCATGCAACGATTATTTAATACCTTCGATCGATATACCCTGCGTGAACAAGGAAATTGACCATGAATGTGTTACGCTAATTTAAACGTATAAAAATAACACAAAATTTGTCCTCTCGGAGCCAAGTATGCATGATGCACAAGCGCATCTAATTCAGTATTGGGTTGATGTTATCGCCAAAAGTGAATTACCCGCAATAACCTCAACGGCGAAAATGCTCGATAAGTTTAATAATGATGATAAATCGTCACTGCCTAAGCTAAGCAAAGCAATATTACACGACCAAGCGCTTGCCTCTTGCTTATTAAAGGTTGCCAATAGCGTGCAACATTTAAGTGTGAATAAAGTCAGTACCGTCTCGCGAGCTTCAGTGGTATTAGGCATTCAAGCGGTCAAAAATATTTGTTTAACTTCTCGGCTAGTGGAAGGTTTACTGGCCAACAAAGATCTCGACGTTCATGTACATCAGCAATTAACCCAATCAATGGCTAACTCATTTCACGCGGGCTTATTAGCAAAAATGATGGCGCCACAATATGCCGAAGATACCCAAGAAGAACTTTACCTAGCGGCAATGCTATATCGTATTGGCGAAACTGCATTTTGGGGTGTCGGTGGCGACTCAGCTAAAAGTTTAGCCACTTTTGTTGATACAACTCCTGCGATTTTTCAAAAGAAATGTCATAAAGAGCTTGGAGGTGACTTTACACAGCTCAGTGGCGAATTAGCAAAAACATGGAGTTTAAGTGATTTACTTCTCAAAGCATTAGACCAACCACAAAGCCGTACAATAGAAGTCCAAATTATTTACTTTGCTGACAAATTAAGTAATTGCATAGCAAATCCAACGGGAAGTGTTGAAGAGTTTCAGCAATTATTAAGCGATATTGCCAAGATTACCGGTTTAAATATTCGACAATTGACTGCCAAAATTGAAATAATACGCGAACAAGCCAGCAAGTTGCTAACCTCCTACGGCGCCAAGGCGTTAATAGAGCACATAAAACCTTTACCAAAAGCTAAAGACTTTAATGATATTGCTCATAAGGTACTAAAATATAACCCCAATAAAGAAAGTGAAGTTTTAACTGCTTGTATGCAAATGAATAAGCTACTTAGAACGACGACTGACTTTTCTACTTACATTCAAGCAACCCTACAAGCTACTGCCGGAATATTTGCTTTTGAACAATGTACATTTTTCATGATGGTTGACGACAAATCAGCGATGAAGGCTAGGTTTAGCTTTGACATCAACAGCCAACCAATTGAGTACAATAGAAAGTTCAACCTTATCAAAAGCATGAATATTTTTAGTCATGTTATGAACACAGACCAAGCAGTGCTGATTAACGATAAGCAAGCCAAACAATGGTATCAATATATTACTGGGGAAATTGCTGATTACATTGGTAGTGGTGCGGTATTAATTATGCCAGTAAAAGTTGGTCATAAAGCGATAGGTGTAATTACTGCGCAAGTTTTTATTGCTGACAAAGTCGTATCTTTAAGCGATTTTGATCATTGTAGCGCTTTAATTGAACATTTAAATTTGTCACTAACCATGCTCTCTCATAAGAGCTAAATTTCAGGCAATAAAAAAGCAGCCTATTGCTGCTTCTTTTATCGTAACGCTAAGAAAGATTAATCTTCTTCAGTCGTTTCTACTGTTTCTTCAGTTTGTTCTTGCTCTGCTACTGGCTCGTGACCTTCGCCACCACATTGACCACAACATCCCATAATAATTCTCCGCTGTTTAAATCTGTGTTGATAATATCAGTTGGAAAAATCCCGTTATTGATCAAAATCACACAATTGATAATACCCGTATTAGTCACTGATTAATAAACGATTATATTTTATGCATTTTCTGGTAACCGACATATTCTAAAAATAAACTTGCAAAAAACCAATTGTGATATCAAAATGATATCACATGATAAATAATTAATGGAAAACGATATGTTTACAGAAAAAGAAGTAAAAGCACCAAATGGTATTGGATTTATTTTTATTCTATTCTTCGTACAACTTAGTGCATTAAGCCTAACAATTTACTCATTACCCAATAATCCTGCTCTGACAATATTTGGGTTAATTGCCAATATCATTATCTTTATTGGTTGGTTTGGCTTCTTTATGGTCAATCCAAAAGAGGGTCGAGTTTTACAACTTTTTGGTAAATATGCCGGTACCGTGCACTTATCAGGGCTACGCTGGGCAAATCCATTTTATACAAAAATGCGAGTTTCACTACGAGTAAGAAACTTTGAAAGCAGTAAATTAAAGGTTAATGATAAAAATGGTAACCCAATTGAAATTGCCGCGGTTATTGTTTGGGAAGTAGTAGATACTGCAGAAGCTGTCTTTCAAGTAGACGATTACGAAGACTATGTTTCAATACAAAGTGAATCTGCTTTGCGTAATTTAGCCACAAGCTATGCCTATGATCATCACGAAGAAGAAGGTATTTCTTTACGCAGTAACCCTATTGAAATTTCTGAAGCACTAAAAGGTGAAGTGCAAGACCGTTTAGGCAAAGCGGGAGTTAACGTTATTGAAGCAAGAATTAGCCACTTAGCTTACGCACCTGAAATTGCCAATGCTATGCTGCGCAGACAACAGGCAATGGCAATTATCGCTGCTCGTGCAAAAATTGTTGAAGGTGCTGTAGGCATGGTAGAAATGGCACTGCACAACTTAGATGAACGCAATATTGTTGAACTTGATGCTGAACGAAAAGCTGCAATGGTGAGCAACTTACTTGTTGTACTTTGTTCTGATGAAGCCGCACAACCTATCGTTAATGCTGGCAGTTTATATTAAAATGTACGGCGCTCGCTTTACGCGAGCCCAACTACCAACTGGTAAATCATTAATTAGAGGTTAATCGTGGCAAAGAAAGCTTATCCACTGCGTATAAATGAAGAAATACTGACCGCTATGCAACGTTGGTCTGACGATGAATTACGTAGCCTAAATGCCCAAATAGAATACGTATTACGTGATGCTTTACGCAAGTCAGGTCGAAGTAAGCCGCCGCAAATTGAGGCTATTATTGACCCACTTGATAAACCGGAATAAGCAGTAGTGTTAAATTAATTGCATTAGACTATCGCTAAGTTTCGAATGAGCTATGACTTGTAGTTTTATTACATCAATACCAATCAATGCATACTTTTCTTTTTGCTGCTAACTATCAACTCAAATCATTCGTCGGCTTTTTAAAGGCAAAAAAAAACCGACAACTAATGTTATCGGTCTATAAGCTATGAGGAAAGCTAAAATATACAAATTATTACAACAAGCGTTCGTGTTAGGAACAAAACAATTATAGAGTAAGAGCTCTAAGTTTGTAAAGTGTATTTTGTAATTTTTTTACATTAAATCGTATTTTTATCACAAACAAGCCAAGCCATTTAATAAAGCGGCGTTAACTGTAGGTAATTTGGGTTCGATATGGCACTGTCAAATGACGGGTAAATAAAATTTATGATAAAAAAAAGGCCTCTATGTAGAGGCCTATAAAGAAACACACCTTGAAGGGATCATTTGGTGTTAATTATAAGAACGCGTAAACAATGAATAAATTTCAAACTGCGTTCAATAATCCCTTAAAGTTATCTTAAGCGTTAATGCGCTTGTTCCCAATTTTCACCAATACCGGCTTCTGCAATTAACGGCACACTCATTTCTACCGCATTATTCATTATTTCAACTAGGGTTTGTGTCGTGCTTTCAACGATGTCTTGATGAATTTCAAAAACTAATTCATCGTGTACTTGCATGGTCATTTTGATACGAGGGTCATTTTGTTCAAGTATCCATGCATCAACCGACAACATTGCTTTTTTAATGATATCGGCAGCTGTGCCTTGCATTGGCGCGTTAATCGCGGCACGCTCAGCAGCCTTTTTACGCATACCATTTTTAGATTTAATGTCAGGTAAATAAAGTCGGCGACCAAATAATGTTTCAACATAGCCAGTGTCGGTAGCTTGTTGGCGAGTATCTTCCATGTATTGCGAAACATTTGGATAACGCTCAAAATACTTATCCATGTACTCTTGTGCAGTGTGACGCGAAACATTTAACTGTTTAGCCAAACCAAATGCTGACATGCCGTAAATCAAGCCAAAATTAACCGCTTTCGCACTACGACGTTGATCGCTAGTCACTTCATCTAATGGCACAGCAAATATTTCCGCTGCTGTAGCCTTATGAACATCTTTACCTTCAGAGAAAGCTTTAACTAAGCCTGGGTCATCAGACAAATGCGCCATTATTCTTAATTCAATTTGTGAATAATCTATCGCAACAATTTTATGATCTTTTGGTGCAATAAAAGCAAGACGAATTTTACGCCCTTCTTCACTTCTGATTGGAATATTTTGTAAGTTAGGATCGGTTGAAGATAAACGCCCTGTTGCTGTTACCGCTTGGTGATATGAGGTATGTACTCGATTCGTTTTAGGGTCAACCAGTAAAGGCAGTTTATCAGTATAAGTAGATTTTAATTTACTTAAGCCTCGATTTTCTAAAATCACTTTCGGTAACGGGTAATCAAGTGCCAACTCTTGCAACACTTCTTCTGCTGTCGAAGGCGCGCCTTTCGGGGTTTTCTTTAATACTGGAATTTTTAACTCTTCAAATAGAATAGTTTGTAGCTGTTTAGGAGAGCTAAGGTTAAAGCTTTTTCCGGCAATGTTATGAGCTTCTATTTCGAGTTCAGATAAACGTGCACCTATCGTATGACTTTGCTGATCTAACATATCGCAGTCAATCAACACGCCATATTGTTCCATGCGAGCCAAAACAGGTAGCAATGGCATTTCTATCTCGTTAAATACTGAAAGTTGACTACTGCTTTTGGCTAATTTTGGCATTATGGCTTGATGTAAACGTAGCGTAATATCAGCATCTTCAGCGGCATAATGCCCAGCTTTTTCAATTTCAATTTGATTAAAGGTTAGCTGTTTCGCACCTTTGCCGGCAATATCTTCAAAATGCACAGTTTTATAACCAAGGTACTTGTCTGCTAAAGCATCCATATTATGACGAGTAGCAACACTGTTTAAACAGTACGACTCAATCATGGTATCGAAAGTAATGCCTTTCATCGCAATATCATAATGAGATAAAACATTAGCGTCGTACTTTAAATTTTGTCCGACTTTATTTTGTATTTCACTTTCTAGTAAAGGCTTAAGCTGAGCCAATACCCAGTCTCTGTCTAGTTGCTCTGGCGCGTCTTCATAATCATGTGCAACCGGTACGTAAGCGGCTTTACCTACTTCAACTGAAAATGATAAACCTACCAGTTCAGCTTTTTGGTAATCTACACTAGTTGTTTCAGTATCAAAGGCGAATACCTCTGAGTTAGTCAGCTTGTCTAACCAGCTTTGAAAATCAGTTTTGTTAAGTACAATGTCGTACTCAACATCAATATTACTTTCAGCAACTTCATCATCGCTACTATCTTCAACTTCCGCGCTATCGCTTTTCTCAGCTTTATCGCCATTATTTAAGTCAGCGAGTAATCGTCTTAGTTCATATTTTTCATATAATGCTTTCAAAGTTTCTAAATCGGCGCCAACAGGCTTTATTTCTGCTACTGATTGCTCAAGTTCAACATCAAGCTTAATCGTTGCCAATTCAAACGACAACGGTAATTGCGTTAAAGCTGAACGCAGATTTTCACCTACTTTACCTTTAATTTGATCAGCATTAGCCATCACTTCTTTTAACGTAGGGTAAGCTGTTAGCCATTTAACCGCAGTTTTAGGACCACATTTTTCTACCCCTGGAATATTATCAACCTTGTCACCCATTAAGGCTAAGTAATCAATAATTTGATCAGGACGAACGCCAAACTTTTCTACAACGCCCGCTTCATCCATTTCGACGTTAGTCATGGTATTAATCAAACGTACGTGTTGATTAACCAACTGCGCCATATCTTTATCACCAGTTGAAATAACCGTTTCCATACCTAATGCAGTCGCTTGATTAGATAACGTACCAATAACGTCATCCGCTTCTACTCCGCCAACTACTAATAGCGGTAAACCCATTGCAGTAATAATTTGATGCAGTGGCGCAATTTGGCTGCGTAAATCATCCGGCATTGGTGGACGGTTAGCTTTATACTCTGGGTACATGTCATTGCGAAAGGTTTTTCCTTTAGCATCAAAAATCACGACAACATTGCCATTCGGATAGTCTTTTTTAAGACTTTTTAGCATGTTCAATACGCCAGTTATAGCGCCAGTAGGTTGACCGTCAGAAGTCGACAAAGCTTGTAAGTAAGGCACGTGATATGCACGGAATAAATAGGATGAACCATCGACTAAAATAAGCGGTGATTGGTCAGAAGTTGGCATGATAATTTTTTGACTGGGAGAAAGATTGGTTAAGCATGCCATAATCGGCAAATTCTCTCTAGCACTTCATTATATTTAGTCACATCAAATGACGATAATTGTGGATAAGTATGTTGAAAAGCACGAGGAAAGACCATAAAGATCTGGTGAACTTTACGGCAACTTAAGCATAACTAATTGTAAGTATTGAAAAAAGGTGAGACTGAAATCCTTTTCACATATTTATTATTATTTTTTTATAATGTGGATAAATAAATGTCCGCGCGTAAACTTTGCTGTTCAATTAACGAGCAATAAATTTTAGCGAGCTAAGAGATTAACAGAAAACAGCCCTATTACCAGACAATTATTAAATTATTTTTACCGTTTTATTACACCTGTAAATAACAAAAAAACATAAGCGAGAATTGGCAAGGGCTAGCTCTATTTCAGTCAATAAACTTTCATAAAAATTTTATTTTTACACTCGCTTTAATCGTTATTCAAAAATGAAAAATCACAATGGCAGCATTGCGTCAATTTCCTTAGTGAAACATTACGGAGCAAAAGAAATTAATCAAAAAATATTATCGAGTATGCAAAGTTCATGAAAATATGATTACGACTAAAACACAACTAATGATCGAGCCCGTGCCAATCCATATCGCTAAAGTAAGTAGGATAATCACGCAAGGCCTGAATAACAAAAATAGCACCCTGCTTTGGGGTTTTATTTTCCTTCATCATGCTGCTACCGCGCATTATTTTGGCAAGCAATAGGTGTAGCTGAGCATCAGCTTGTGGTGGTAATTTACAATGCTCAAATAAGTAGGCTATCTGCTGATCAACCTGAGTCGCCAATTGTAAGTATTGCTCACTAGAAAACTTATCGTAATGAATGTCATTGAGTTTAGCCTGCACGGCTTTATTAATATTGCTCATACCAAGGTGCAAACTGTTATCAATTTGCCATTTTTCACCTTGATTTAACGACAATTTTTCGGTTGAATTGCCATGGTCATGACGGTGTTCTTCCGCCGCTATAACCAATGACATAAATACTCCTAGCAGTACAGTTATCATAAGTTTTGCAAAAATTTTCATGGTAATTTTCCCTGTTTACTCACTCAATAAATTAAGCATGCATTCATCAGCTGATGTTATTCACTTAATGTCAGCTCGGCTACTTCTTTTTTTGCTGAAACTCGAGTGGTCATTAACAGCTCGTTCTGATTTATGTCGGTAATAAAATCAATTTTATCCGGTATATTACCGAGGATCTTAAATGTGCCATCGTTAAGCGCATAAGACCACAGTTGGTAGTCCTCGTTAATGCCATAAATTACGTTATTCTTGACAATATATCGTTTGTCACTACCTTGATTTTCTAACACTTCAATCATTTGGTCTTCCGCTGGCCCTGGTTGCCAAAATCGATCCATGTGATCGGTATAAATTAATCGGCCATCTTCACTTTTCAACGCCCAATTAACTTTCTTATCCGTGATGATTTTAAAACTTAAATCATTCATATTGAACTCAACAAATTTTAAAATGCCTTTAATTCGTATCAATAATAAAGCCCTGTTATTGTCACTATCCCAATGGAACAGTTGCGCAACTGGGAATGCAATCGGAAAGGACTTTTGCTTCGCATCGAGATTAACCTTAACGAGTACGTTATTGGCGTTTACTAGGATACCTTTTCCATCAGCAGCCCAATCCAATCCCGAAATCCGCGTGTCTATTGGAAAATTAGTGAGCTGTTGTAGTTCATTGTCATCGTTTAGCCAAATTTGATCTTCACCAGAGCGATCAGACTTGAAAGCGATTAACTTGCCATCAGGTTGGAAAATAGCACTATCTTCCTCACGTGTTGAACGTGAAATTATCTTAGAAATAGGTAATACATCACCATTTTTCTCAGTTACCGAATGAACAGCTGCTATTTCTGTTGAGTTTGAGTTGGCAACTTTCGAAATGGAAAATATCGCAATATCACTATCCCAGTGCCCTTTTATCATCAGCGCTCGTTTACCATCTGGGTGAAATGTTGGTGAGCCTGCAGGCTCGTCAAGAGGAAGGCTAACTTTAGCTATTTTACCTTGATAAGACAGTGTGAAGAGTTGTCGGCCCGTGCTAAAAATAAGTTGGTTGTCTAATGGCGAAAAGTTTGGATAAATATAACTTAAATTCGTTATCTCTGGCGGATACTCAATTGGATAACTAGACAGTAATTGGCCCGTAGATTTGATAATTTCAATATAGTTCTGACCGTCATTGTGCACGCTAATTAAAGCAATAATGTCATCTTTAACAGAATAATCATAATCAATAACCTGACCGCCTGCTAGCGAGTAAATATCGGTGCTTTCATTGTCTTCTATCGAATAACTAATTAATTTCCAATGATTAGCAAGCTCTTGCAATAAAGCAATATTATTATTCTTTAACCATTTAGATTTAGTAATTATAGAGTTTTTGCATTCCATTAATAAACTTGGCGCTTGCGGTGATTTTAATGCTTTATCAAAATCCAAGGTCATTAGTTTATAGCAGTCTTTTTGATTAATCGGTTTATCGCAGTTTTCAATTTTAATAAATACCAATTTTTTCCCATCTTTTGAGAAACTGTGACTACCGTATCTCCCCATATTGTTCGTCAATTGGGTTTCTTTCTGCGTTTTAATATTTTTTGCCCAAATGTTACTGCTAGCGCAATACTCGTCTGAATAACGATTGAAAACAATATATTCGCCATTAGGTGAATAAATACCTGAATGTTCTTTATTATCTGTCGTTGTTAATAAGCGCAGCGCACCAATAGATAGTGTTTCCGGTTGCTTAGGTGCCGTAAATTGATAGCTAATTGCGGCAAGCATCATGATGCCAAAAATAAGCGCAATCGGCAGTAAGTTAGATTTCAACCGTTTCGATTTAGCAACAGTGCCTGCTGGTAATTCGCTGCGGTTGGTCTCTTCACCGACAGCACTATCATCAGCAACGTTAGTCGCACCCTCGCTATCAGAAGGTTCATTTGTGGCGTTGTCTTTAGTAATTACTTCAAATACTTTTTTACCGACACCGTCATGCCACCTAACATCACACTCTAAGCTGTATCCTTGTTTAGCATGCGTCTTGATATAAACTTGAACCTTCCCATCATCACCCAATGCTTTTCTTAATTGCGCAATACTGCGTTGCAGTGAATTAGGGGATACAACAGTTCCTTGCCAAACTTTAGCTAACAAGGCTTCATGACTAACTACTTGTCCTTGATGCTCAGCCAAATGAGTGAGAACAGCCAATGCTTTTGGAGCGAGTGTTTTTGATTGGTCATTTTGGGTGATTTGATTTCGAGATAAATCGATAAAAAATCCGCCAATCCAATACTGTTCTGCCATAAATCCCCTGGTACCACTAAAGTTTGCGATTAAAAATTAAATCAACACAAGATGAATGGTATAGCATAAACGCCTGAACGGCCAAACTCAACATTGTAAACATTTGATAATTATTAGTTTTTTAATAATCAGATAAAAATCAGCTAAAAATCAGTGCAACCTCAAGTAAATTGCTCGCTATTCGTTAAGGTGAATACTCACATTTTATTCAACCTTAAATGCTCAGAGTAAATCACCGAGGTAATCATGATAAAAAATATAATCTTACTTATTGTAGTGCTAATCCCTTTTTTGGCACTTGCTGACACTGACCAATCACCTTACGAAATGCCAGGCGTACATGTTCTTCCGATCACGGATAAGCAATCTAATAAGCAGTACGAATTGCTCGTTAAACTGCCTGAAAAATATGACGAAGATAAAAGCAAAAAGTATCCTGTCATCTATTTTACCGACGCAGTTTGGCATATCGAACTATTGTCTGCTGCCACCGCTTATATAATGGAAGACGTTATTTTAGTCGGGATCTCATGGCGAAAAGATATTTCAGAAGAGCTCAAGCAAAAATATGGTGCGCATTTCAGCCGTTTTGGCGACTACTCATTCAAGAAAAGAATTAACCCTAAACATCCAAAAATAAAATTTGGACAAGCCGACAATCACCTTTCTTTTATTCGCAACGATGTTTTCAAGATGATCGAAAAAAATTACCGAACTGATCCAAGCAATCGCAGCTATTTAGGCTTTTCAGCTGGTGGCCTTTTCGGCACCTATGCATTACTGACACAACCCGATATGTTTAAAAATTATATTCTTGGTAGCCCAAGTATATGGAGTAGCGGCACTGAGCTTTTTGCCCAAGCAAATGCAAGTTTAAATAGTGCTCAGCCAGAAATTAACATCTTTATTTCCTATGGCGAACTTGAAAAAGAATTGCGGCCACATGTTGAAGACTTTGTTAGCCAACTAAAAGATAAAAACTATCAAGCAGTCTCTTCGCTCAAACACATCGTTATCGACTCCTCTGGCCATAGCGACTCCTTCCCGATGTTAGGTGTTAAAGGCATAAAATGGTTATCAAACTTACAAGAAAAAGGAGTGAAATAATGAAATTAAGTATGCTGCTAACTGCGCTTTTTATTTTCATGGCAACGCTAAGCGCTAATAGCTACGGAAATAATAAAGCCCCAATTCTTGAAGGGCCTTATGTTGGACAAACACCACCCGGTGATACTCCTATGGCTTTTGCGCCCAGTAAACGGTCGCCAGCACATCGTGATCATAGTGGCTTCTTCACGCCTGATATGAAAAGTTTTTATTTTACGCGAAGAAACAACAGAGATGGCAAATGGTCGTTACGCGTTTTCAAATTGGAAGATAATCAATGGCACGAGTCTTTGGTGGGGCCTAGAGTAGGCCGTCCTATTACCACGCCTGATGGTAATACTATGCATTTGGGCAAACACTATATGGAGAGAACCAAAACTGGCTGGTCAGAAATCAAAAGCCTAGGCGCTTATTTTAAAGACTTTCGTATTATGCGCCTAATGTCTTCTGCGGCAGGAACTTACTATTTCGATGACGTAAATGAATCAACTCCCATTCATTACTCAAGCTTAATAAATGGCAAATATACAAAACCAAAAGCGGTAGATATTGATTTTGGTGACTGGAACGCACATCCCTTTATTGCACCAGATGAGTCCTATTTAATTTGGGATGAACAAGGAGAGAATGGATATGGAAAGGCTGATCTTTTTATTAGTTTTCGACAGAAAGATGGCAGCTGGGGATCGGCCATTAATTTTGGAGAGACAATAAATAGCGCGGTCTCTGAAAGTGGAGCAATCGTGACACCAGACGGAAAGTACCTTTTATTTAACAGATTTGTTAATGATGAAAATGCCGGTATGTACTGGGTAGATGCACAAATTATCGAAACGCTTAGAGCAAAATCATAAACCTAACCAAACGGAACTACAGTCATTTATGAATATTAAAACAAAATTTAAAAGTCTCATTGCTGCTGCGCTATTTAGCACTGTTAGCAGTGTAGTTGCAGCGAATACGTTAGACAGCACCACGCTTGCACCCATGGCATCTGTCGAGGATGCAAAAATTTCTTTCTGGGATTTACCTTATCTTCAAGAAAGCTTTATTGATATAACGCCAGCAATCAGGAAAGACGCACTAGTGGTTGGAGAATTAGGCATTGATGGTGGAACTAAAGGTGAGATTATCAAATTAGCCAAAGAAATCGCCAATGACAAACATGGCCTCTACGATAGCATGCTTATTTCTCACCAAGGGAAATTGTTATTTGAATCTTATTACAAACGAGGCCGAGTCAACTTACATCATGGGCAAGCTTCGGCTACTAAAGCTTACACCAGCATGGCACTAGGTCGAGCTATCCAGTTGGGCTATCTGACGATGGCCGATTTGCAAAAACCACTGATTAGTTTTCTAAAAGACCTAGATACGTCAAAACTTGCTGAGGGCTCAGAAAAAATCACACTGCATAAAGCATTGACCATGCACGGTGGACTTAGTGTCGATAGTGGTAAATGGCAAGAACTTGAGAAAAAACCTGCGGCGGTCAAAGGCCAACTCATGGTTCAGTCTCTGCTTGAACTTAGTGCGCCTATTACCTCTGAGTCTCAACAATACTTATATGGTAACTACAATCCAATATTAGTGATGGCGGTCATTGATGCTGTCGTGCCAGGCAGCGCTGAGAACTTCCTTAAAAAAGAGATTCTCGATAAATTAGGCATTACAAACTACACCTGGAAAACTCACGTTAGCGGTATTCCAGAAGCTGGCTGGGGTGTGAATATGACCTCTCGTGATATGGTCAAATTAGGCACTGTTGTTCTCAACAAAGGTAAGTGGCTAGGCGAACAGCTTATTTCAGCAAACTACCTAGTTAAAGCCACTAGTAGTCTTGTTAAACCTACCGAAGATTGGATGCCTGATAATTTTCGCTATGGCTATTTTTGGTATCAAACTGACATTACGGTTGGCGATAAAAGCTATAATGCCACATTTGCCTGGGGCGGAGGTGGACAACGTATCATTGTTGTCGCAGCGCTTGATTTGATTATTGTGATCACAGGCCATGACCGAGAAGATAAAATATTTACTCAAATTTCAGAGCGGGTTGTACCTGCCTTTATCGAGTAATTACCAATATTTCCCTCTAACTAAATAAAATGGTTAGAGGGAAATACCTAAGTACTACATAGTAACAAACTCTTCTGCCGAAGTAGGATGAATAGCTACGGTATTATCAAAATCAGCCTTAGTAGCGCCCATTTTCATTGCTACAGCAAAACCTTGTAATAATTCATCACTACCAAAACCAATACTATGTATACCAACAATTTTCTCTTCTTTACCAACACATACCAACTTCATACGAGTTGGATCACGGTAATCTTCTGTGATTGCCTGGTATAAAGCAGTAAATTGAGATTTATAAACCTTAACTTGCTCTTCACCGTATTCAGCAATCGCTTCTTTCTCTGATAAACCGACTGTACCAATTACTGGGTGACTAAATACAACGGTTGCGATGTTCGAATAATCTAAATGTTCGTAAGGTTTATTGTTAAATAAACGTTCACACAAACGACGACCTGCCGCTACAGCAACAGGTGTTAGTTGTGCACGTCCGGTGTTGTCACCCACCGCATAAATGCCATCTACATTGGTATTTTGATATTTATCAGTTGGAATAAAACCACGTTCATTCAGTTCAATGCCAGTAGCCTCAATATTAATGTTATCAGTTGCTGGTTCACGGCCAATTGCCCAAATTAAAGTATCAACAGGCCCAATCGATTTACCGTTTTCTAAATGAATTGTTAGTTTGCCGTCAGCATGCTTTTCAACACGTGTTGGTACACTCATAGTATGTAATGTTGGGCCATGTTTGGCCATTTGCTCTACCAATGTATCACTAAGAATATCGTCAAAACCACGTAATGGTTTCTCTTTACGCACAAGTAAGTGTGACTCACTACCTAATGCATGCATAACGCCAGCAAGCTCGACAGCGATATAACCAGCGCCAACAACTGCTACTTTTTCAGGTTGCTCTGTTAAGGCAAAAAAACCATCCGAATCAATACCGTGTTCTGCCCCTTCAATATTTGGACGACTAGGGCGACCACCGGTTGCAATCGTAATGTGATCAGCAGTGTAAAGCTCACCATTAACTTCAAGGGTGTTTTTGTTAACAAATTTTGCAAAACCATTGATAACAGTAACGTCATTACTGGCAAAGCCACGCGCATAAGCAGCATGAATGCGTTCAATATAAGCTTCACGGTTTTTAACTAGTGTCCCCCAATCAAAACCTTGTAATGGCGCTTTAAAACCATAGTCATTAGCGTAATGCAAAGCATCAGCAATTTGTCCGGCATACCACATAGCTTTTTTCGGCACACAACCTACATTTACACAGGTACCACCGATATGTTTTGCTTCAATAACCGCCGCTTTTTTACCTAAACGTGCTGCCCGATTTGCTGAAGCAATACCGCCACTGCCTGCGCCAATAGAAATGTAGTCAAAATGTTGTGTCATTGGTATTACCTTAATATCTAGAGTTTTCAGAATATAAACATCTGATTATTTATTATAAATAAGCACAAAATTAAAAAAAACAATAGCGACTGTTGATTTTCATTTAATAAAAAAAATGAAATTATAAAGTAGGCTAGTTTTAACTATGTGCAGCATCAGACCCTATAACCATCGCTTTAATTTCAACGCTATTTTCTTCTAATTTTTCTATAAAGTCGGCAGCAGATAAAGGCTTATAATACAAGTAACCTTGAATGTAGTGGCAATTTCTTTCAACTAAATAATTAAGTTGCTCTTCAGTTTCGACACCTTCTGCGATGCAATACATGTTAAGGCTTTTAGCGAGTACCAATGTCGCATCAACGATAGCTTCATCAGTATTTTCTTCGCCAATACCATCAACAAAACTTCGATCAATTTTAATAATATCCAACGGTAATTGCTTTAAATACGTCAATGAAGAAAAGCCCGTACCAAAATCATCAAGAGATAAAAGCACTCCCATAGCACTTAATTTGTGCATTGTTTCGATTGCTTTTTCTGGCTCATAAATAAATGCATTTTCAGTTATTTCTATTTTCAATGCTTTAGCGGGTAAATCAAATTGTGCTAAAAGGCTCTTTATTGAATTAATCAACTGACTATCGCTGAAGTGTTTAGCTGAAAAGTTCACCGATAGATAAAAATCTGGCCGTAATTTGCGCCAGCGCTTAAGCTCCTCAAAACCGCGTGCAATTGCTTGTTCTGTCATCACCACAATTAACCCCAGCTCTTCAGCAAGTGTTATAAATTCAACAGGAGGAACAACTACATCATGATGTAACCAACGCATTAACAGTTCCGCACCAACAGATTTCCCAGAATGCGCATCAATAATAGGTTGGTAAACGTTAAAAAATTCTTTGTTAGCCACACCAAGTTTCAAGTTAGTTTCTTTTGTTAAGCGTTGCTTTGCTTCCTTATTCATATGATCAGTAAAAAACTGGTAATTATTACGTCCCAACTGTTTGGCATGATACATAGCGACATCTGCATTCCTAAACAATTCTTCAGAGTCTTCGGCATCATTTGGATAAAGCGATATGCCAATACTGGTACCAATGCTAACTACATGACTGTTCAACGTGAATGGTTGTTGTACTATATCGATAAACTTTTGGGCAATACCCGACAGTTCATTATTGCTACGAAAACGTTCAAGTAAAACAACAAATTCATCGCCGCCAATTCTCGCTAAGGTATCATCCTCACGCAACGACTTTGCTAAGCGCTTAGAAACCTCTTTTAAAAGAATATCTCCACATTCATGCCCTAAAGAATCATTAACTTGTTTGAAGCGGTCAAGATCAATGAAAAACAATGCAATAGAATCTTTTCTACGATGTGATGCTGCAATCGCATGTTCAATGCGATCAAGCAATAATGTACGATTCGGCAATCCCGTCAAATGATCGTAATTAGCCATAATCCGCAGCTCGTTTTCTGCTGACTTTTGTGCACTAATATCAGTATAAACACATATAAAATGCCTTTGCTGATGCTCAATATTGACGCTAACACTGATATTGGTAATCACGTGATATTCTTTGCCATCAGGTGTTTCAATAAGCTCTTCACCACGCCAATATCCTTTGGCTAGAATGATAGGAAGAAGTTTACGATAATAATTAATTCTATCTTGCCCTATTCCTCGTAAACCATCAGACAATTTAAGCTCTTCTGTCGACCAGCCAAAAACATCAGTCATAGACTTATTTGCTCGACCCACTTCAAAAGCTTCATCAAAAATCAACACCCAATCACGAGTTTGTTCAAATGCTGCACCATAATATTGAGCACGTTCTTGTACCGCTTTTGACTCTGTAATATTAGTGTAAGACCCTGTAATTCTGGACGGGGCTCCTGAGTCATCAAAGGCAACTATCTTGCCTACATCTCTATACCATAACCAATTTTTATTGGCACACTTCAATCTATAGCTACATTCAAAATTGGCATCAGGGTCAGCATTACGAATAAAACTGCGCCACTTTAAAGAGAAATTGTTCTGATCTTCTGGATGAATAAGTTCAACATGGCGAGAGAATGGCACTGCCAACTCTTGTTCGTCATAACCTAAATCATGCCCTAAACGTTTAGCAAAAATGAGGCTATTACTCGCTTGCCAGTCCCAAACTTCACTATTACTGGCGGAAAGGGCTAGCTGTAATCTATTCTCTCTATTTTTTACTTTTTCATGGGCAGCTAACAATTCTTTTTGTCGTTGTTGCCGACTACGAAACCAAATAAAAATTCCAAGGATGATGATAAAACCATAAATGCCAAAAGCTAACGGAGATTTCCACGGCGCATATTTAACTTTAATTTTCACAAATGCAGGTTCAGAATAAAGCCCCGTCTCTTCTGATTTTACCTGCACTTGAAAAGTATAATTACCAGAATCTAAACGCGGAAAAGTAACAAAATTTTGTCGTGCTTCAGGAAAGCTAACACCATCAACAAAGCCATATTTGAACATCGGACTTTCATTATCGTCGTATGAAAAACTACTAAAATCTATACGAATGCCAAAATCGTCATGTTCAAGTTCAATTTGATAGTTATTCGGTAATATATGCGGCGAATTTAGTGCTCGAGACAATGTATTTACATTCACAATGCTTACAGTATTACTACTAGCACTGTTTTTGTTCCCTAGAATTATAGGATCAAACAAACTAATACCTGAAATACCACCATAAGCAAAACGACCATCAGCCAAATGATAATATGCGCCATCATTAAATTCAGAACTAGCTAAACCATCAAGTTTGTTAAAGCGCCTCATATGTTTATCAGATGCTCTTAGTCTAAATAATCCCGAGTGACTAGAAACCCAAATATTGTTTTCGCTATCAACCTGAACACCATAAATATTTACATCCAAAATACTATTGTGCTCATTGAAAAAATACTGCACTTGGTAGTCATTTGGGCTGATAGCGATTAGCCCTACTTGTGGGTATGAGAGCCAAATTAGTCCTTGCTCATCCCGCGCCCAATTATCAACATAACTGTAGCCTTCTTTAGGCAATCCTTTTTGGTGATATATCTGTGTGAGATTTTTAGTTCTTTGATTATAGAGCCATAATGTATCCGTACTTGAAAAAAGCACTTCATCTTTATCATCTGTAAAAGACGCCATCACATGCCAAATATATTGCGTATCAAAATTATTAGGCAAGTTTGTCAAAGAGTTCAACTCGCCAGTAGCCGCATGAATAGTGTGTATACCAGACTCAGACACTAGCCAAATATACTCATTAATACTCTCAATTGTCGCCCAGCTATTTTCAACATTTAATAGCTTTTTAGTTGGTTCAGGAAAATCTGTGGCAATAAGTTCTTTCGTTTCAGTATCAAATAAATGAATACCTTTAGCTGTTGATAACCATAAACGTCCGAGATAATCTTTTGCTATCTCATAAATATTGCTGGTTGTAAAAGTAGTTTTTTGCTCTTTATCTTCTAAAAAACGCTTAATAGAATTAGTTTTAATATCAACTAAATTAAGTCCTTGACCTGTTCCAACCCAAAACTGACTATCTTTACCTGAAACAATCGAACTAATGTTCCCGTTTGACAGGCTATTTTTATCGAAACTGTCATAAGTAAATGTTTTAACTATTTCTGTCTTTGGATCCCAACGGTATACCCCTGAACTTTGTGAACCTAACCATAGTTGGCCATTGTTATCTGACAAAATACTAACAATATTAGCATCAGCAACCGTATTAAAATACTCTCCAAATTTAAACAAATATTCACTAGTGCTCGTTATCTTATTATATCGATAAAGCCCATGAGTACTAGCGGCATAGACGATATCTTCTAACACCTTTAACTGCCAAATAGAAATGTTTTCGATCGCGATATTGTATGGAATATCCGTCGATTGATTTTGCAGGAATTTAGCTAAGTTTTGCTCAGTGAAATTAAATACGCCATCATTGGTACCAAGGAAGTAATCATCGCCCACAAGTACGATATCATACGTCTTAGCGCTTTCTGTCGCGTTAAATTTATATTCAGGAATATCGGACTCTTTCAGCCTAGGGAGTTGCGTTAACTGCTTAAGGTTAGCATCATAAATAAAAGTACCCACACGCGTTAGAAACACCAGCCTTCCATGGAGCATTTTAACATTGTACAGCACATCTATATTATTGAAATATTTAGAGAAATCTATACGTCCTTGGACTTTTTTCGAAGATAAATCATAACTAAGTGCTGATTTTTCAGTAATAAACCAGTATAAGTCGCGTGATTTATCTTCAACAACCTGCCAAATATTAAGGTCTTGATTTTCTGGGTCATTTTTAATTATTTTTTGATAAGTATTTGTTGCCGGATCGTAGGTATATAATCCTTTACCAAATAATGCGATCCAAACCAAACCATGGCTGTCGGTATAAATGCTATTTGCTGTGAACTTATTAAAATCGCCGTCAGGACCAGCAACTGGAGATATTGTATAACCATCATAAATATCAATCCCATTTTCGGTGCCAAACCACAGGTAACCTTGTTTATCTTGTGCAATAGCCAAAACACTTGCTTGTGACAAACCATCTTCAACCGTAATCCTTTCCAGAACAGTGTTATTAGGCTTTGCTTCTGTTAAAAAAGAGCAAGCCATTAATAATAAAACTGAAAAGTACAGAAAACTACATTTACTAGCTATCAAATATCGACCTTATACCGCTGATTTAATCTATATGTAACAAAATACGTCAAAACTGAGTATGGCACTTTAAATGTTAAAATAGTGTAACAATATTGAAAAAGTGACATCTATCTCTCCTTTTTTTGAGTGCTTAGTAAACTATTCAATCGCATGATGTACTTAGTATCAGAAACTGCACTTGAATTTAGTAAATTTGTCCCTACCTCTATTAACAATATTTATTGATAAGTTGTGCCTGCAATGACAAACCCATTACTACAAAACACCCAACTTCCGCAATTTTCTAAAATCAAACCAGAACATATCAAGCCTGCGGTTGAAGAAGCTATAGCAAACTGTAAAACAGCTATTGCTGATGTACTTGCTAGCAACACTCAATTTACTTGGGAAAACTTAGTTGCACCTATTGATGAAGTTGATGATGTATTAGGTAAACTTTGGTCTCCGGTTTCACATATGAATTCAGTGGTCAATAGTGATGAACTGCGTGAAGCTTATGAATCATGTTTACCACTTTTATCTGAATACGGCACTTTTGTTGGTCAGCATTCTGGGTTATTTGCTGCCTACCAACAATTGAGTGAAAGTAATGAATTTAAAGCATTAACGACTGCTGAACAAAAAGTTATCACCAACGCCTTAAGAGATTTCAAGTTATCAGGTATTGCACTTAACGAGCAAGACCAAAAACGATACGGTGAAATTGCCACACGCTTATCCGATTTAAGCTCTACATTTGGTAATAACTTACTTGATGCCACTGAAGCTTTTAGCATCAATGTAACAGATGAAGCTGAATTATCTGGCTTGCCAGAAAGCGCTAAAGAAGCTGCAAAAGCATTGGCACAATCACAAGAAAAAACAGGCTGGTTATTTACCTTAGATATTCCAAGCTATTTACCAGTAATGACTTATAGCGACAATAGCGAATTACGTGAAAAAATGTATCGCGCCTTTGTTTCACGTGCTTCAGATATTGGCCCAAATGGTGGTGAATACGACAATAGCCCAATTATGGCTGAGCTATTGTCACTACGTCACGAACTCGCTCGACTGCTAGGTTTTGATAACTTTGCAGAAAAGTCATTAGCAACAAAAATGGCTAACAATACTAGTGAGGTTATCGGCTTTTTAGAAAACCTTGCCGTAAAGTCTAAATCACAAGGCCAGCAAGATTTAGCTGAAGTACGAGCTTTTGCTGAAGAAAAGTTTCAGCAAAGTGATTTACAAGCCTGGGATTTACCTTATTTCAGCGAAAAATTAAAGCAAGAACGCTACGCTATTTCTGATGAAGAACTACGCCCTTACTTTCCAGAAAACAAAGTTGTGGCGGGCTTATTTGAAGTTGTACATCGCTTATTCGGCTTGAATATTAGCGAACGACAAGACATAGATACCTGGCATAAAGATGTAAAATTCTTTGATGTTTTTGATAAAAACCAGCAATTGCGCGGTAGCTTTTACCTAGATTTATACGCTCGTTCAAAGAAACGTGGCGGTGCATGGATGGACGATTGTGTTGGCCGACGCGAGCTAAGCAATGGCGACATTCAATATCCTGTTGCCTACTTAACCTGTAACTTTAACGGCCCTGTTGGTGATAAACCGGCATTATTCACTCACGATGAAGTCGTTACCCTATTTCATGAATTTGGTCATGGTATTCACCACATGCTAACGCAGATAAATGCTGCGGGTGTTTCGGGTATAAACGGTGTGCCATGGGACGCTGTTGAATTACCAAGCCAGTTTTTAGAAAATTGGTGCTGGCAGCCAGAAGCACTGGCTTTTATTTCTGGTCATTACCAAACAGGTAAAGCATTACCGCAAGCCATGCTAGACAAAATGTTAGCGGCGAAAAATTTCCAATCTGCCATGCAAATGATCCGTCAACTTGAATTCAGCTTATTTGATTTCAAAATGCATGCGCAATATTCACCAGAAAAAGGCGACGAAATTCAACAAGTACTCAACCAAGTACGCGATGATTATTCAGTAGTAAAAGCGCCAGAATTTAATCGCTTTCAGCATAGCTTTGGCCATATATTTGGTGGTGGTTATTCAGCAGGTTACTACAGCTACAAATGGGCTGAAGTATTATCAAGTGATGCTTTTTCTCGCTTTGAAGACGAAGGTATATTCAATCAACAAGTTGGCAACGACTTTTTAACTAACGTGTTAGAAATGGGTGGTTCAAAAGAGCCAAGCGAACTTTTCAAAGCCTTTAGAGGCCGCGAACCAGAAATTGATGCATTATTACGCCACAGCGGTATCACAGGATAATATTGATGGCTTTAGAAAAGGTTGATGACATTTATCAACGCGCTGCTGCTCGTAAGGGTGGCGTAGCGAAACTCAACTTGTTACTGGGTGAAGGCAAGCAAGATCATTTGTTGCCTGAACTTAGCGACGATAGAATATTAGCGGAATTCACTAAAAAAATATTCCAGTCTGGTTTTGTTTGGCGCGTGGTAGAAAATAAATGGCCAAACTTTGAAGACAGCTTTTTCAATTTCAATATTGAAAAAATATTGATGATGCCAGAAGAAATGATGGAACGTAAAGCTAGCGATCCGGCAATAATTCGTAACTTTAATAAAGTAAAAACCATTAAAGCTAACGGCCAAATGATATTTGAGGAAAGCCAGAATGGTCATAGCTTTGCTGAATTTATTGCCCAATGGCCAAGCGATAACATTATTGGTTTATGGGCGCACTTGAAAAAGCACGGACAACGCCTTGGCGGTAATACTGGCCCTTATGCCTTAAGAACTTTGGGTAAAGACACCTTTATTTTAAGCCGCGATGTTGAAGCCTACTTTCGTGCCCATGATATTATCAGTGGTGGTATTCAAACTAAATCTAGCTTATCAGCTATTCAAAACAGCTTTAATACCTGGCAACAGCAATGTGACTTATCACTCGGGCAGTTAAGCCGCCTTATTGCCTATGCTACTGGTGATAACTATGTTCATGTAGAAGAAGTTGCTAATGATAAATAATATTGCCGTTGCCTATGTTGATTCCGTTGATACAGAAAAAGCTAAAAAAATAGCCAAACAATGGCAACTAAACTATATCGGCGATATTGCAGCAATCAAAAATCATCCCGAGCTGTTATTTGCTTTGCAGGTGAATATGCAACGCTTAGAACTAAGTAAACTAGACGAGCCAAAATTAGGCGCAATTTGTGTAGATTTTGTTGATGGAGCAACCGCCCATCGTCGCAAATTTGGTGGTGGCCGTGGTCAAGACATTGCCAAAGCTGTCGGCTTAAAACATGGTTTCACCCCTAACGTGCTCGATGCCACCGCAGGCTTAGGGCGAGACGCGTTTGTATTGGCCACTTTAGGCTGTAATGTCACCATGATGGAACGTATGCCCATTGTCGCAGCATTGCTTGAAGATGGCTTAGCAAGAGCAAAGCTAAGCACAGAAATTAATGATATTACCGACAGAATGAGTTTAATTAATTCTTCTTCTATCGAGAATATGAATTTAGCAACAGCGCCTGACGTTATTTACCTCGACCCTATGTATCCACACAGAGAAAAATCTGCCGCAGTTAAAAAAGAAATGCGCGTATTTCAATCGCTTGTCGGTGAAGATCTTGATGCCGATAACTTACTCGCGCCAGCTATAGCATTAGCTAAATATCGCGTAGTCGTAAAACGCCCAAGTTACGCCCCACCATTAGACGGCAAGAAACCATCAACCAGTATTAACATGAAAAAGAACCGTTTTGATGTTTATGTTAATCAAGCGATCCCAAAGAAAAGTTAATCACTTACCTGTATTAATTTATTAGCACTGGCAATAAAGTTGTCATATTAGTGTCATGCAACCGTAACTTAACTGTCACATAAAAACGTGAAAATTCAGCATCTTTTGAATGCGTTAGTGACAGGGTTGGATGCCAGTGCGAGTTTCAAGTTTTTCAAGAATTTCTGTGATCGCCATTAGCCTATTTGCAGTGGTCTTTTTAACTACCATGTATCAGGTCGGTAACTCGTTAACCGCAAGCCGAACTCTTTTAGCTAACTATCAAGCACTCAAGTCCGCTACCACGGTGAAGTTCTACCGTACTATCGCGCAGTATTTACAGTCGGGTGATGCCGGTTTATTAACCCCTGCTCAGCAACAATTAAGCAATATTGATGAACTTGCCAAACAGCTAAACCTGCCAACACTCAGTCAAAGTATTGAGCAAAAAACCGCAAATTTAAGAAATGATATCAACACAAAATATCGTGCTTTAGGAAAGCTCAGTGGCGACCCGTTAGCACTTGTTCGCAATGCCGAACAAAGCATGTTGTCAGTCAACCATGCAATTGCACAATATGCCCAGCAAAGTAAGAAAATTAACACAGAAGAACAAATTTCCTATCTCGCTCTGTCTCATAAAATTTCAGCGAGTTTAAATGAATTAACGAATGCACGTGAAAATTACTTCTTAGGCAACGCCAATAATAAAAGTCGGATGAATACCATATCAATAGAGTTAAATTCACTAACTAGGCAGCTAAGCCAACTGCCAAATTTAGCCATTTATGCTGCCGTAGATGAAGACGACTTTTTTGCTGACGAAGAAGATAATGACAACCTCGCAGAAGAAGCGATTAATGAAATAAATTCCTTGGCAACTCGCTATATTGGTGAATTGGAAAACACCTTAGCATTAGCGAGTAGTAACAAAGCTGGTATCAAACAGTTAGTTAATGATGTTGCTGAGCTCGAACAAATAATTCTCACCGGTGAAACCCGTGTAATTAAGCAACAAGAAGCATTAAATCAACAATTAACGGTAATTGTAATTTCATTAACGACTTTTTTAATTGTATTTTTAATTGCCAACTACTGGTTACAGCGCTCGGTAATTTTAAATCCACTACGTAAGTTACGCGACAGTTTTGTCGACTTAGTTGAACAAGGGAAAGTAGATAATATCGAAGGAATTTCGATAAAAACTGAATTAGGTGAAATATCATCAAGTTTTAATCAAATGGTTAATAAGTTGGCCAATGATGATCGCCAAAAATCTCATCAATTAGATTTAGTTGCCAAGGCGCTGCAAGCAATGGACAGCCAAGTAAAAAACATTTATCAGTCATCAACCAGCACCAGTGAGCATGTACAAGGCGCACGAGCCATCATGTTAGCACTTGGACAAGCAACGGAAACGGTGAATGACTTATCAAGCCAAGTGGTCGGCAATGCGCAAGCTACTCAACAGGCGATGGAAGCTAGCCAAAGCCGCGTTGTACAGGTACTTGAAGCAAGTGAGTCAACCAATATCGCTGCACAGCAAAGTAAAACAGCAATCACCTCGCTTTCACAGTCAGTTAATAGCGTGACTTCAATTGTTGACGTTATTGCTGCTATTGCTGATCAAACTAACTTACTTGCCTTAAATGCTGCTATTGAAGCAGCAAGGGCTGGCGAACATGGCCGAGGCTTTTCTGTGGTGGCTGACGAAGTAAGGCAGCTTGCAGGGAAAACTCAAGAATCGTTACAGCAAATATCTGCAAAACTAGAACAACTACAAAGTGCAACTAACTCAATTCAAGCAACAATTATTGACATAGAAAGCGCTTCAGCAAATCAACGCAGCATTGCTGACGAATTACAAAAAACTGCGATTGAAGTTACCGGACAAGCTAAGGTTTCCGCTGAAGTGGCGTTAAATACCTTAGAGCAAATCACCTTACAACGAGAGCATTTCATTACTTTTGAAACCGCCATGAGCAATGTCGATCAAGAGGTAAACCAATCACAACAACTCGCAGAAACTATCGCACATGACGTTAATAATCATGTTTCTGGTATCAGTGAAACACTTAAGCAGGCAAGTTAACTTTATTCATTTTCAATGAATTTTTTATACATTCACGTGCGCTGAGCTCAGCATTATTCTAGAATCAATAGAAGAGCTATTAGGGTGGAGTCTGCATGGCAAAATCTTTATGTAAATGGAAAAAGAAAGAAATTGAGAAAGGTTTGCACGAACTTGCTCATATTGTCGATAAACCGAGGTTTCTCTGTAAAGATTGTGCGCGTGCGGCACATGATAAAAATTACTTGTGTAAACCTGTCAAACTGCCCTTATCTAATTAACCGCAACTAAAATGGAAATAACATGATCCAAGAAAACGCCACAATGCCAGTTGGGCAATTACAAGAATTAAAAAATGGTGAAATGACCACTCACAATACTGCTGAACTTTTTGCTAACAAAAAAGTGGTGATGTTTGCGGTACCTGGTGCGTTCACACCAACGTGTTCAGCTGCACACTTACCAGGCTATGTGGTTTCTGCCGATGAACTGCAAGCTAAAGGTATTGATGCGATTATTTGTATTTCAGTAAACGATGCTTTTGTAATGGCAGCATGGGGCGAAGCACAAAATGCTGAAAACTTAATGATGCTTGCTGATGGCGATGGTAGCTATACCAAAGCACTTGGTTTAGACATGGAAACAGCTGCATTTGGTGGCCTACGTTCACAGCGTTATTCAATGATCATCGACAATGGTGTCGTAACAAACTTGAATGTTGAAAAGCCTAAAGAATTTGAAGTCAGTAAAGCTGAAACAATTCTAAATCAGTTATAGGTTTTATTTAAACCTGTGTGGGAGCATATGCTCCCTTTTTTAGCATTTGAAATCATTTCATAATTACTTTCAATCACGCTCCTGCACAATTAAATAGTTAAAGTAACATAAATAAAAACCATTATCGTTTGTCTGCAGCCCTTGTTTTATAAGGGATTTAATAATATATAATTTGAAAGTCCGCTAAGAATCGCGCATACTGCGCACATAAATTATGTGATAAAACGCACAACGGAGTAGCACAATGTTAAAACCTGAAATGGTTAAGCAATTAAATAAACAAATTAACTTAGAGTTTTATTCTTCTAACTTGTACTTACAAATGAGCGCATGGTGTGAAGAACAAGGTTTTGAAGGTGCTGCAATGTTTATGCGCAAGCATGCCGCAGAAGAAATGGACCATATGACCCGTTTATTTACCTATGTAAGTGAAACTGGTGCTTTACCTATTTTAGGTACGATTGATGCGCCGCCACATGAATTTGAATCATTAGCTGACGTATTTGAGAAAACCTATCAGCATGAGTGTGAAATTACTGAAAACATCAATGCACTAGCCCATCAAGCATTTACTAATCAGGATTACTCTACTTTTAACTTTTTACAATGGTATGTTGCTGAACAGCACGAAGAAGAAACCTTGTTTAAGAGTGTTTTAGATAAAATTAACTTGGTTGGTCATGACGGCCATGCATTATTCTTTGTTGATAAAGATTTAGCTGAAATGGCAAAAGTCGGTAGCGGTGGCAGCATTATGACCGATGTAGCAGCTCAATAAAATTCGTTCTGTTGAACATCAACGCTTTGTCACATCGATGTGATCGCGTCATACCGTTCATCTTGAACATAAAAAAGGCTTGCCGGGATCAGCTGCAAGCCTTTTTCATTTCTACCAAAAAGTTAACGCTGATAATTAGCGTTTAATATTTATTCGTCTTCTGTTTGCTTAACAACTTCTACTCTAAAACCTGTTGGCGCATCTTTATCATCCTCAACAACAAAGAACAGCTCATCAGAGTCTTCATCTAGCACCAACTCAAAACTAGATAAAATAATTTCACTACTATCAACTTCCGCAATCGCAAACACTTGATAAGTATTGTTCTGTAGATTAATAGACTCAGGTTGAGTATAAACCGCACTACGTTTGTATAACGCGGTTTCTATGGTTTCATCATTACGAACAAAGTAGAAAGTTACAACGTTGAAGTCGATATCATCGTCATCGTCATCCACTAAGTTGATCATGGTAATTTGATGGTCATAAATACTTTCGCGAGTACTGTTTTCAACAACTAAAGAATGAATTTCCACTTCAATTTCATCAACAATACCGTCACCGTCTTCATCAACATCTCCGTCACCATCATGATCAACATCTTCTTCATTTAAGTAAAAGAATACGGTTTTATTGGTATTTTCAGCAAGGCCCAACAAGTGATTACTTAATAGTGGCTCCGATGTGCTAGGAACCAATAAATCTAAACTATAATCACCTTTTTCTTGTATAAGCGTTGCACTGTAGTTGCCACGCTCAAGCGCTGTTATTTCTGCTGAATCATCGACGCCATTTACATAAATGTCGAATGTACCAGAATAGTTAGGAATTAATTCATGTTCTTTAATCGCATTATATGCGCGAAATCGAGCTTCAGACTGAGTATCTAAATACTCAATAATTGACGAGTTAGACATTCTGTCTATCGCATAAGGAGAAGTACCTGAACCAGTATTTTCACGTACTATCATCACGTACTGTGATGGGTAGGCATAATCAATGTCATCTGAAGTAAACAATACCTCTTCACTACCCGCCTCTGTGATATAAAAAATATATTCGTCTTGGTCAAATTTTTGATTATCTGACAATTGGGTATAGTTGTATGTTCCAACTAAGTTTGCTTCATTAAATGTTTCATCAGCTTCAGACATATAAACATCAACACCTGATGAGTCTGGGTGTAAATTTAAAAAACGCAGATTGAACAAATCATCATCTTCATCATCATCGTCGTCGATCATTTCAATATTGTAGGTTTCAACTTTTGCTGAATTAATGTCATCCATTAATACCAATAACTGGATCATTTCCTTTTCTACAACAACTTGGCCTTCTGCAACTAACTCTAAATCATCTCTATCTGCACTATCTTCATCTTGATATCCCATCTCATAGAAATAGGTGTCATCATCGATTTCAAAGTTACTGAGTGCATTAGTGTACTCAATACCACTAAAAGTCACTTCAAAGTTATCCTTATCATCGTCGTCGTCAGATTCTAAGTCTTCATCAAGAGTGAGGATAATTTCTGGGGCATTTTTCGAACTATTATAAAATTTTACATAACCAGGGTCTTTGCTATCACTACCGCCACAACCAACAAATGCAATTGCCGATGCAAGAACTAGTATTCTTGAAGTTGATATATATGAAAATACGCAGGATTTAGAACTCATATTATTTTCCATTAAAATTAATTGCCATCACTGCACAGAAAATACTGGCAGTTAATCAGCGCCCTCAGCCAAAAACGGCTGAATGTGCATGTTGTAGAGCAGCATTTTATGAATAAGTTCTCCAATTCACACCATCTTTGCATTTCTTTACTTAACTATACTTTTCTTTACAGACCTTTAAAATTAAGGGCTGCAGATAACAGGCAAAAAAGATGCAGAGAATAACTCGCTATATTGGCTATATAGAATCAAAAATTTTTAGGGCGAAACAACTAACGATGATTAGTTAAGTTTGAAAGAAGTAATAAGGAGTTTTGCTGAGTAATGTAAACGGGTTAAAACGAAAAATGAGTGACAAAAACTAACTTTTGTCACTCAAAACAATATCTGTGATTATCGTATAAACAATACTATTTCAGAGAAAACATACGCGTAATTGTTTCATCTTTATCGATTAAGTGATGCTTCAAGGCGCCAACAACATGTAGAACAATTGCGGCAATAACAAAGTAAACAATCAAACCATGAATATCATGACCTAAACCACCTATGAAACCATTAACTGGGATAGCTTCACCCGCTGCATCTACTGTTTCAGCTACGATTTCTAAGCCGAAAATAGCTAAGCCATGTCCGCCACCAATTGACATCATCAACCCTGATAATGGGTAAAGCACAGTAGCAATAATCAAAATCCAGTGAATAGCCTTAGCAATAGCATGCTGAATTTTACTCATAACACCAACGGCACTTGGCCAGCCTTTTTTAACTCGCCATAAAACACGGGCTAACGCTAAAACAAACAGTATTGCGCCAAAAGATTTGTGTAAATCGTAAAGAGCAAATATTTCAAATTCGCTCATGATTATGCCGACTGCCAGCAAAGTAATCATGCCTAGCGCAATGATAATATGTAATAACTTGGTTGTGCCCGATAAGGTTGATTGTGTGTGGTTCATGGTAAATTCCCTCCAGAATTCTAACTTAACGCCATTATAGCAATATAAAGGTTAAGCTCGGGTTAAAATAATTAGCTGTTTTTATCTTATCGCGCTAATTTTCCATCTCACGTATAATGCCCACCTTTAAAGCATAAGTTAGGTTATTTCGTTGATATTTTCAGATGTAGTTATCATAGGCGCAGGCGCCGCAGGTTTAATGGCAGCAGCAACTGCAGGTTATCGTGGACGCAGCGTTACCGTGGTAGATATGGGTAAAAAGCCTGGTCGTAAAATATTAATTTCAGGCGGCGGACGTTGTAATTTTACTAACGAAAACGCTGGCCCAGAAAACTACCTTTGCCAAAACCCTCATTTTACTAAATCAGCGCTTAGCCGTTATAGCGCACAAGACTTTATCGAACTTGTCGACCGTCATGGCCTTAACTATCACCATAAAACCTTAGGGCAATTATTCTGTGATGATAGCGCTCAAGACATTGTTAATATTTTGATGACCGAATGTGAATGGGCAGGTGTAAATATCGCCATGCGCAGCGAAGTTATTGCCATCAGTAAAAATGATACTGGTTACCTAGTACAAACCAGTGGCGAAAGTTATCAATGTGAATCTTTAGTAGTCGCTTCTGGTGGCTTAACTATGCCAAAACTTGGTGCTAGCCCTATGGGTTATAAAATTGCAGAACAGTTTGGCTTAAATGTTCTGCCCACCACTGCTGCATTAGTGCCTTTTACTTTACATGACCACGACAAACAAAAGTTTGATGGCTTGTCTGGCATCAGTATTTTCACTGAAATTTCCAGTGAAGACGGCACAACATTTAAAGAGAATATATTGTTTACCCATCGCGGCTTATCTGGCCCTGCCGTATTACAAATATCTTCATTTTGGCAAGCAGGCCAAGCCGTAACTATTAACTTACTTCCAGAAGCCTCTATCGACAATTTGATCGCAGAATGGCGAGAAACTAGTCCGCAAAAATCACTTAAAAATATGCTAACTACGGTGTTACCTAAGCGCTTTATTGAGGCATTAATAAAACAAAAAGACATTTCAGATAAAGCCATTAACCAAATCAGCAATGACGAAGTCACTTATCTCAGCCAATACCTACACCATTGGCAAATCAAACCCAACGGCACTGAAGGCTACCGCACGGCCGAAGTAACTTTAGGTGGCGTTAATACCGACGAATTATCATCAAAAACTTTTGAAGCTAAAAAAGCTAAAGGCTTATTCTTTATTGGTGAAGTGATTGATGTTACCGGCTGGCTTGGAGGCTATAACTTCCAGTTTGCCTGGAGCAGCGGTGCTGCCTGTGGGCAGGCGGTTTAATTTATTCTTTAAATTATTAGAAACAAAATAATTTAAAGTGATTTAACAGTAATAACTTTAATGATCAAGGCGGCTTCAATGTCTGAAAAGAAAGTAAAATTTGAGTTTGAAAAACAAAATAAAAATAGTATTCGATATAAAGAAGTACCTGAAGAAGGAATGCCACCAATTATTGGTAGTATTTACATTCAGAAGTGGTTCGCTGGAAATAGTAAAAACATTGAAATAACGATCAAAAAAACAGATTAAAAACGTTAAGTCACTGTAACTATAAATTAAGCGAACTGAATTTAGTTATCATTAATTGTAATGATAACTTACCTTTCAATTAACTCTGTGGCTTAGATATATAACTTTTAAAATCATTTTACGCACAATACCCTTACGTTTTATTCTCAAGCAAATAATTCACAAAACTCTTTAGCGCCCTATTCATCATCAAATTTGCCGGATAAACCAACGACACCGGCACGCTATCAAATTCATAGTTTTTAAGTATCGGTATTAACTGCCCAGAGTCTAAATAACTTTGAATTAAAAACGTGGGTAAATAGGCAATGCCGTTACCATATGCTGCCAATTGCGCGACAATGTCACCATCATTCGCTTCATTATGACTCGTTACCGCTACATTCGCTTCTTTGCCATTTTCTTGATATCGCCAGCGTTTGGGTAAGCGATTTGAACTGTCGGTAATGCATCTATGATCTGCAAGCTCTTTCGGGTGTGTTGGCTCACCATAGCGCGCTAAATAATCAGGGCTAGCAACAAAGTGTACTTTGATATCGCTATATCGTCTGGCGATATAACTTGAATCTGGCAACTCACCAATTCTGACGCTTAAGTCAACTCCCTCTTCCACCATGTTGACGAAACGATTGAGAAACAACCAAGATATTTTAACTTCTGGATGTATTGCCATAAACTCGCTGGCTACTTTTAAAAAACCAAGTGACACTGAACCTCGTGGCGCTGAAATAGTAAGTTGTCCAGATAATTCAGCATCTGACTGTTGGGTACTATTTTCAAGAGTAGATATTCGGCCTAATACTTCTTTAAATTCTTCAAGATAACGATTTCCTTCGGCCGTTAAGTGCATAGCTCTGGTGGTACGGTATAAAAATTGACATGAAAAGTGCGCTTCAAGGTCCGAAACCTGACGGCTGATCGCAGAGGTAACAATATTAAGTTCTCTTGAAACCGCACTAAAACTGCCTTTTTCAGCCACCATAACAAAAGTATTCATGGCTTTAAGTAAGTCTATTTTTCTTTTCATGAGAACAATCATTTCTTTTTGTCATTATTTATCTCATTAAACATATTAAATATACTTGTTTCAAGCTTAATTATTGAAAACCTAATTCTTTAAAACATTTGGAGATAAAGATGAAAATTTTACTTATTGGCGCAAGCGGTACTATCGGTAAAGCAGTAACGACAGCATTAGCAAACCAACACGAAGTGATAGCAGCAAATTATTCAGGCGGTGATGTTAGTGTTGATATCGGCAATCAAGCCTCTATCAAAGCAATGTTTGAACAAGTAGGAAACATTGACGCTATTGTTTCTACCGCAGGTTTAGCAAACTTTGCAGCCTTAGCTGAGTTAACTGACGCAGATTACGACCTTGCACTGAATAATAAATTGATGGGACAAATTAACTTAATGCGCATAGGTAAAAACTATCTTAATGAAAATGGTTCAGTTACCGTGACTTCTGGCGTGTTATCTCAAGAGCCCATGCAAGGCAGTAGCGTTATCAGCATGGCAAATGGCGCTTTAGAAAGCTTTGTTAAAGCGGCAAATTTAGAGTTAAACAACATGCGTATCAACGCCGTAGCACCTATTTTTGTTAAAGAAACTATGGCAATGATGGGCATGGATACAAAAGATGGTTTATCTGCTAAAGACACAGCCAAAGCATATGTTGCAGCTGTTACGGGTACTATGAGTGGTAAAACACTTGCGGTTACAGACTACGCTTAGCCTACGTAGTACGAACTATAAAATTTGTATAGTTCGTACGTTCCTTTCTTTTTAAGAATAATGAATGTAAATAAATGTATCTAAAGTGCTTTCTATCGCAAAAATTCTGCACTTTAGCCTAAGCCAAGACGTAAAATAGAATGAATATTTTATAATCTCGCTAATGTAATTTTTTGGGATCGTAGAATGAATTTAACGCGTAATGCTTTAAAGAATCCAGCCGCCATTATCGTGATAGTCGCTTTGGTGATGGTATTTGGTCTAATGAGTGTTTTTAAGCTTCCCATTCAGTTAACCCCCGATATTGAACAACCACAAATTACTATTTCTACGGGCTGGCGCAGCGCCGCACCAGCGGAAATGGAATCGGTAATTATTGAACCGATTGAAAACGTAGTAAAAAATACCCAAGGCGTCACTAAAGTCACCACTAATATTCAACGAGGTTTCGGCAATATTACCTTAACATTTGACGTTGGCGCTGATATGCAGCGTGCGATGCTCGATGTTATTAATAACCTAAATCAAGCACCACCATTGCCGCTAGATGCCATTGAACCAGTCGTTTCAGCTGGCGGTGGCAGAGGCGGCCCAAATACCGCTTCATTAATGATAAAAACCTTACCTGATAACCCTAATTCTGATTTAGGAATGTATCAAAAACTGATTGAGGACGTGGTTAAACCGCGTTTTGCTCGTATTCCCGGTATGGGGCAAGTTAATTTAAATAGCTCGCGCCCAAGAGAATTACGTATTACTTTCGACCCTCTACGCACCGCTTCGTTAGGATTGTCTATTGCCGATATTGGCGCGACAATTTCTCGCGCCAGTGACGTTTCAGCAGGTGTTGCTGATGTTGGTCGACGCCAATATACCGTGCGATTTTCCGGCCAATACAGCGTTGAAAATCTCTCAGAAATGATCATCAGTTTCAGTGGCGACCGCCCTATTTATCTGAAAGATGTTGCCACGGTTGAAAATACCTTAGTTGACCGTTTTGGTTTTAACTTGCGCAGCGGTCAGCCTTCGTATTACTTCACCTTAAAACGACAAAATGACGCGAATACAGTTGCTCTGCTAGATGAAATAAATATCGCGATTAAAGAACTTAACGCCGGCCCAATGAAAGCCGCAGGGTTAGTTATTGATCTCAGCTTTGATGCTTCTGTACATATTCGAAATGCCCTTGAACTGGTGCAAAACAACCTAGGCTTAGGTGTGTTATTAGCACTAATTATTCTTTGGTTATTTTTACGCGGTATCCGAAACACTCTCATAATTGCTGCAACTATTCCTATTTCACTGATGGTATCTTTTATCGCGCTAGCAGCGTTCGAGCGTAGTTTAAATGTTATTTCATTAGCCGGTTTAGCATTTTCTGTTGGCTTAGTACTCGATGCAGCGATTATTGTTCAAGAAAATATAGTGCGGCTGCGCAGTCTAGGTATGGACAACGGCAAAGCCGTTATGCGCGGTGCATTACAAGTTACGGGGGCTTTGTTTGCATCAACTGCAACTAGCGTAGCGATATTTTTACCTATTCTGTTTATGAAAGGTATTGAAGGACAACTATTTTCTGATTTAGCACTGACACTTTCTATTGCGGTCATTGCTTCACTAGTATCGGCTATTACCATTATCCCTATTGCCAGCAAGTATTGGCTAAAAACGGATCAAACTGTCGACCCATTTGCTCACTATTGGGAAAGATTAACGAACTTGGTGATGCGATTAACCAACTCAGTCGCTAAGCGTATTACCTGGATAGCAGTTCTATTAGGCGGATCAATATTGGTGACCGTATTAATGATGCCAAAAACTGACTTCATGCCACGAGCACCGACTGATGGCTTCTTTTATAGCCTGAATATGCCACCAGGCGGCAATGTTGATTTTATTGAGCACGAGTTTTCTAGCTTGGTAAAAGAGCGTTTAGCGCCTTATTTATCTGGCGAAAAAATGCCGAAAATTAAAAGCTACAATTTCTATTCTTTTGGCTCAGGCTCAACTGGCGGCTTTATATATTCCGATGACCCGACGCGTGTTGAAGAGTTAATGCAAGAAATAAAAGCCAATGTTTTTTCCAATCTGCCTGACACACAAGTGTTTTTATTCCGAGGGTCAATGATCAATGTTTCAGGTGGCGGCAACGGTCGCACTATCGATATTGATATTAAAGGGCCGAATATTGAAAGCTTAATGGCTGTCGCTCAGGCGGGTATTGATGCAATAAATAAAAACATGGCTGATACAACCGCTTTCCCTAATCCGGGCTTGAGCTTGTCAGAGCCTGAATTAAAACTAGTGCCTAATGATCAACGAATTTCTCAAGCTGGCTTAACACGCAGAGATTTAGCAAATGCCGTGCGCGCTTATACTAGTGGTCTGTTTATTAGTGAGTATTTTGACGGTAACGAACGCGTTAATGTCATTTTGCGTGGCGAGCAATGGGACACCCCTGACGAGTTGGCTTCATTACCTATTCACTCACCACTTGCTGGAGTGCAAACCATCGGCGAACTGACTGAAATTACCCGTACCGCTGGCCCAACACAATTACGCCGTGTCGATGGGAAAAGGACTATTAGTTTACAAGTATCACCGCCTGCAAATATGTCACTTGAAGAAGCACTGACCGCTATTCAAGAAAATGTTATGCCGTCAATGAATGCGTTATTACCTGAAGACTCTTCAATTTTATTGAGTGGTAATGCCAACGAAATGGCTGCTGCCATTAATGATATGCTAAAAAACTTTATTTTAGCTTTAGTCATTTTATTTCTTTTGATGACCGCCTTGTTTAAATCAGCTAAAGATAGCCTACTCGTATTATTGGTGATGCCAATGGCAGTAGCTGGCGGTGTACTAGCACTGAATTTGCTCAACCTTTTCACCTTTCAGTCACTCGACTTAATGACCATGATTGGCTTTATAATTTTGCTCGGTTTAGTCGTAAACAATGCCATTTTACTAGTCGACCAAACCCGTGAAGGTGAACGCCAAGGCTTGCCTACGCGCAGAGCGGTAGCGCAAGCCGTACGTATTCGCGCAAGACCAGTTTACATGAGTACATTAACCAGTTTATTTGGTATGTTGCCACTAATGTTAATGCCGGGTGTGGGGAGTGAAATTTATCGCGGTTTAGCGGCAGTAATTGTTGGCGGTATGACTATTAGTGCCATTTTCACCTTAGTATTATTTCCATGTTTATTACGACTTGGTGAAAGTAATACCAAACAAGACAACACTCAACAAGACAATGATCAACAAAACAATAAAGACAATGTTGCAAAGCTCAATGCTGAGCCTGCGCCATTAGCAAGTAATCACTAAGGAATATTCCATGTTAAAAATGAAGAAAATCACCGCCAGTTTACTTAGTGTCGCGATTTTATTTGCTAATAACAGTATGGCTGCACAGGAGCCGCCAGCTAAGCCAGTAAAAGTTGATCAAGTCACTGAAATGAATCTCAGCGCAACCACTGATTTAATGGCAACTGTTTACAGCCGTTCACACATTCAAATAACCGCAGGTGTTAATGGTCGCATTGAATGGCTAGCAGAACCCGGCACTTTAGTTCAGCAAGGCGATACATTAGTGAAAATGGATTTATTACCACTAAAGTTAATGCAGCTTGAACAAAAGGCTCAGTTAAAACGCGCAAAAATTAATGTTCGTTATTTAGAAAATGAAGTGCAACGCTTACAGAAACTTAAGCTAAGTAATTCAGCATCACAATTTCAATTAGATCAAACCCAATCTCAATACGATTTAGCACAAACAGACATTGAAATTGCTGATTTAAAATTACAACAAATAGAAGACCAAATTCAACGTGCCACCGTAACCGCACCATTTTCTGGCGTGATCACCGAACGTCTTGTGCGCGCAGGCGGCGATGTTAATCGCAGTGATTTATTGCTGAAAATATTAGACACCGAACAATTAGAAGTACGCTTATATGTACCAATTAAATACCTCGCGTATGTGCGTAAAGGTCATGGCTTAGATATTAGTGCTAACGGCCAGTTAATTAATACCGAAATCACCTCTCTCATTCCTAGTGCCGATCCAAAATCGCAAACGTTTGAAGTGAGAATTAATATTCCATCACACTTAAATGAATCATGGGCAAGCGGACAATTAGTAAAAGTTACCGTACCTATTCAAGCAAGCAACCGCAGCTTAACGGTTCATCGCGATGCACTTATTTTACGTAAAGACGGCACCTATGTGGTAAAAATTGATACGGAAAATATCGTACATCGCTTACCTGTAGTTGTTGGTAACGGTACATTTGAGCGAGTAAGTATTGAAGGTGAGTTAAAGCATGGTGATAAAGTCGCTATTCGCGGTGCAGAAAGGCTAAATGAAGGTCAAAAGGTTGTTGTACAATAAATAAACATAAATCTATTCTCATTGATTTGATTAACTGAAGTAGTTATCGGTATAGTACGCCATAGGGTTAGCACTTAATGGTAAGGTAAATGTTTAAAATAGTTCTTAGTTTTGCTTTAGCCATTGCGCTAATGCTGCCGAATTTTGCTAGCGCAAAAGACACTATTTTATGGCAAACCTATCATCGCCCTCCTGGCACTTTTAATTACGGCGTAAATAAAGGCCAAGGTTTTGTACAAAAAACCTTGCAGCTGATTATTGATAAAATGCCGGAATACCAACATGAAATGCCGGTAACAACATTAGCAAGAGCTATTTCAGATATTGAAGCAGGCAATAATGTTTGCCATCCTGCCCTTTATATAACACCTGAGCGTAGAAAACATATGGTGTTTTCTGATGCTTCAATTCTTAACCCCAACAATCGCATCATTGCAAAACCTGAAACCATCGCGCCATTTTTAAAAAATGGCGCGATAGATTTAGAGCATATTTTACAGCAAGATATCTTGTCATTTGGACATGTTGAAAATCGTTCTTACGGCAATGTTATTGATGGAATATTCACAAAGTACCAGCAAACTAAAAACTTCGTGCCGCTGCAAAATATTGACCTAACTCGTGTTTTTAAGATGATTGAAGTTGGTAGGGTTGATTTAACTATTGCCTATCCATTTGAAATCCAACATTACTTAAATGAATCACCGCAAACTGCTAAACAACTGCAGGCATATTCTATTGCGGATATGGCACCTTACGATATTGGCTCTATTGCGTGCCCTAATAATGCATGGGGTAAAAAAATCACTCAGCAAGTGAATAAAATACTTAAAGAAATTAAGCCTACTGTCGCATATCAAAAAGCATTAACTACTTGGCGTGAAAATGAACGTAGCAGTAAGTTATTTCAGCAGTACTACCATGATTATTTTATTAAGCATTAGTTCCTCCTATAGAAAGTATCCCTCATAACGCCTAAAAATAAATCAATTTCTGGCATGCAAGACACAGTAATGGTATAAAGCCGCCATAATATTTCAATGAGCAGAAATTTAACTTTCTACTCCAAAAAACTAAAGGCAGTTGCTTTTGCCACGTGATATTGCACCGTGAAGCAGAGCACTGAAATATGATGAATTTAACAACCGAATTTAGCAAAGCAGAAATTAAAAGCGCATTTGATTGGCAGTTGATGCAAGAAATCAATGTGAAAAATGACGATGGCCAAATTATTGCCAAAGCCGAAATTGATATCATTACATTAAACAAGCACCGCGGTGCTGACGAAAGCTATGAATTACTTGCTCAAGAAGGTGAAACTGACTGGGAAGTGCCGCTTAATGTTTATTTTAAAAAGCAAAATATTGCTGCTGATTTAGTAGAAAAGCTACAAGTAAAAACTGACGCCAAAGCTAAAAGTCACATCTTGATTGAAGCAATAAGTGTACTACCTGAGTTCCGCAAACAAGGTGTGGCAAAATTTTTACTCAATGAAATTGCTCACCATTACGCGAAAGCACAATCTATCTCGGTATTAAGCATGTCTATGCACTTATTTGTTGATGCGGATGATTGTGAAACGCAAGAAAACAAAGCTTATTATCAAGCGCTTAATTTAGCTGAAACGGATAATAACCAAGAAGCATTAAGCAACTTCTTTACACAGTCTGGTTTTATCAATGTCGCCATTGATGACAGCGCACTTGAAGAGCCATTACCTTTTAAGGTATTCGTAACTAGCCCTGCAACAATCAATAACGACTAACTAACTCTTTATTGATTGTTATGTGCCGTCAACGCATCTAATATTTTTTCGGCGGCGGCACTATTTTGTTCAATATAACCAATATATTGAGCTTGTGAGAACAACACCTGATCACTTAAAGCTATGGCTAAGGGTTGTCGCGACATTTCATGAAGTGCCCATGCTTTATCGATTAAAATAGCATCAACAAAACCTTTTTCGAGTAAAGAAAAGAAGTTTTTAACCTCTTGTAGGTTACGAATATAATAAGATCTTTTGAGAATTTGCGCTGAATTTTCATACAAAATATCAAGTACTGCTTGTGGGTAATTATAGTCGCGGGCAATTAAGACCCTACCTAAGTCTTTACTTTTTTTGGCTATCACTTCATTTTGAGGTTTCGCTTGATATGCGAGTAATAAATCCCAACTACCAATAGGATAATCTATTAACAAAACATCATCCGTTTCGTCTACATGAAGAGCAAAATCAATTTTTCCAGCTTGCACTTCTTTTAAACAGCGCATATATGGCAACTCAATAAATGTTAGCTGGTAATTGTACGGCGCTAGCGCCTGATTAATAGCCTCTATATGTAAACCGGCAATCTTACCCGACGCATTTGTATAGGCAAATGGGCGCCAACTTTCATAACAAAAAGAAAGCCGCTCAACACTGGCACTACAAGTCTTACTACTAACAATAAAAAACCAAAAACATAACAATAATATAGTACGCATAATCAATAAAGTTGTTGTTACCACTACCTTAATACTATGCCAATATTTCGAAATAACGAGTGCCAATGATAAATGTTGCTTACATACACCTATAAAGAGCAACTGACATTCGTCATGAATTGATACAATTTATTTGAGGATAACATGTCGCACTCAATTTCATTTTCAGAGGCGAAATTGATATATTAACAAGTAAAAACAATGTACTAGCTCTGAGTATTAATGATGGAGTAATTTCAACTATATCTTTGAATATCGTCACCACCCTCTTTTCTATAGCTGGTTATTAAATTAGTACAAAATCAATCTATGATTAATAGAACTTATATACAAATAATAAAATACCAATAAGATAGGTTTGCATGAAAAAAATATTATTCGTAACAGCGATTTCACTGGCACAATTAGCATGTGGTGGCTCTAATTCAAGCAATAGTGTAGCCGTTACACCACCGGTTACAGTGACGCCTCCTAGCATAACCTTGCCAATAGTTAACGACTATGTTTTAGATGACACCGCCACGCTATTGGTGCAAATCACTAGCCAATTGCAAGTTAGCAACATTGATGATTTTTTCTCGCAAGCTTTTACGATCACCAGTGCACGTAATATCGAGAATTCAATTTCTGACGGCTTATTCGATTTAATTAATAACGACACCGTACAACTTAGCAATATTTCAGACGTATTTAATGAGCAATCAAAAGCAATATACCAAGTCATTTTGCAGCAACTAGAAAGTTATGATCGGGCATTACTATCACAAAGCCAGCAAATTTCTTATGACGTTTATCAAGCCGAAATAACATCAAAAATTCAATGGATAGACTTTAAAGACTTTGAATACCCTGCCACTTATGGCTTTTTCGGTTGGCCAGGTAGTACAGAAACCTTTTTCACCCAAGCATTCACATTCAATGACAAAGCCCAAGCTGATATTTATCTAACGTTGTTAAATCAACTCAACCGACGCTTTAAACAAATAGAAGCGTTACTCGATGCTCGTAAGGCTGCAGGTATAATTGAGCCAACGGTAACACTGAATTATTCGCAAGGTTTAGTTGCTAGCATTGCAAATTCAGCCGCAAGTGCAACTAGCTATTATCAAGCATTTAATCAACAATTATCTGCTTTAGATAGTATTTCCACTGCTGATAAAGCTACTTTGCGAAAAACGGCACTACTAACAATTAATGAAAAAGTTATTCCGGCATATGCTAGCTTGGCAAGTAAAATGTCAGCGCTTGCCAATGAAGCGCCAAGCCAAATAGGCTTTGGACAATTTTCAGGTGGTAAGGCTTTTTACGACTTCACGCTTAACTATTATACCTCTGGTCATTTAACCGCAGATCAAATTCATCAACTAGGCATTGATGAATTATCAAGAATTCATAGCGAGATGAGAGTTTTATTTGATCAACTGGGCTACCCACAAAACGAAACCATTGCACAACTCTATGCGCGAGTAGATAACGACGCAGAGCTTATTCCAGCCAATCAAACTAAAGCCGTTTATGAATCATTAATTGCCAATGCCTATCTTGAACTTCCCAAGCTTTTTAATGTACTACCTCAACAAGAGGTCATTGTTGTTGGCGGTACTTCTGGTGGTTATTATATTGCCGGCTCTGATGACGGTTCACGCCCTGGCGCTTTTTATGCGAATACATCACAAAATTCTCCTTACACCACCATGCCAACACTGGCTTATCACGAAGCAGTGCCCGGACATCACTTACAAATTGCTTTAGCCAATGAACTCGACCTACCTATATTTCGAAAAAAGAGTAACTTCACTTCTTTCATTGAAGGTTGGGGCTTGTACGCAGAGCGTTTAGCAAAAGATGCCAATTGGTACGCAAATGACGCTATTGGTGACTTAGGTCGCTTGCAATTTGAAGCAATGAGAGCAGCTAGATTAGTAATTGATACCGGCATTCATAGTAAAGCTTGGAGTTATAATCAAGCAGACCAATTTCATATTGAAAATGTTGGCTTTGCTGGTGCAATTGCGCGCTATAGTGTTTGGCCAGGGCAAGCAACAGCATATATGACTGGTATGCTTAAAATACTAGAGTTGCGCCAAAAAGCTCAAAATGAGCTTGGTGACGCTTATGATATTAAAGCTTTTCATGACGTAGTTATTGGCAATGGCTCTATGCCGCTAAATGTTTTAACAACGGTCGTTGAAAACTACATTGCTGAAACACTCGCACTACAACCCTAGCAAGTTAGGTTTTAGGTGAAGCGGCCTTCAGCCGCTTCACAATATTTTTTGCACCAGCATATTCATAAAATGGATAAACATTTAGCTTAACGATTGATTCCATACTTTTTTGAAAATCGCTATTTTTACCTGCCTGCAGCTGACTTAAGCCTTGTATGAAGTAAGCTTCTGATTGATTACATTTATTTTCACTAGCGTTCATAAGAGCTTCGGCAGAAATATTCTGGTTAGCAAAATCTAGCATGTGCTGTTGCCAAGGCTCAATGGTCACTTTACTCATACCTTTCGATAAAACCTGTTTAGCCTTCTCTTCTTGATCTAACATCTTATAGGCATATGCACCGTACAATACGCCATAAAAACTCAGATCATTGCGAGTTACGTATTCATCCACTAAATTGGCCGCAGGTTGCCAATTAAAATTAGTTAAATTAAACAGCATTTCAAGATACAAATCGTCAATATTAAGCTTTGCCATTTCTTTACTTGAAAAATATTCTGTCAGGGCTTTGTTGTTACCTGTCCAAAATTGAGCTTCCACGAACTGTCCTTGAAAATCTTCCGCTAACGATGCTGCTTTTTTGGCAGAAAATGACGACATACGCGTGCGGCCCATTAAGCGTAAAACAGTGCTTAATTGCATATGAAAATAAGGATTTTCAGGGGCATTTTTCACTAACAATTTATAATCTTCAAATGCTTGATTTAGTGGTTTACTAACATTAGCGTCACATAGTTGGTCAAATATTTTCTCCACTCGATACGCATTCAGCGGTGCAATAACGTCGATATTTTTAGGACTGTATTTGTTAGCCGTTTCCAATAAAAACAACGACATTTCAGGTTTGTCTTGCTGTGAATACATAGCCATAAGATCAAGGTAGCCATTAACAAAGTTAGGGTTAGCCTTTAACGTTTCTTTCAGTATGTTAATACGAGCCTTTTTGCTCAAACTATTGCTCGGTGCGAGCAATATTGCCATATATTCAGGTGGTGCTAAATCAACACTTTTTAGGAATGCATGCTGCTGATAAAACTCTTGCCAGTGCTCAATATCATAACGATTAGTAGCAATGCCTTTAAAAAGATTTAAACGGTAAAACTGCAGCACTACATCATGGTTATAAGGTTGTCGCTTCAACAATTCTTCATAAGAAGAAATAACTAAATTTAGAGAATATAAGTTTTTTCTCGCTTCATACTGCTTAAGATGCAGAGCAGCTAACTGAGTTAGCGCAACAGTGTCTTTCGGATACAATTGTGCTTTATTAGCAAGTTGCATTTGCGGCGTATTCATTTTTGGAAAAGCCGTCATTGGCGCTTTTTCGGTATTCGCACAAGCGCTAAGTAACGCTATCAATAAACTGCTATAAATAACTTTCATTGCTGCGCTCCTAAAATTGATAGCCAAGTTGCTCGGCACGTTCAAACGCCAATTCAGAATTTGCATCGTCACCAGTAAAGCCTAGTGCTAGGCCCAATAAATACTGTGCTTCGCCATTACTGTCATCTGAAGCAATAACCTCCTGAATAGCAATAAGGGCTTCATCAAACTGTGAGCTTTCTAATAAGCTTTTGGTTTGCTGAATTTTTCCTGCAGTGTCAGACCCAGCGGCTATGTTATCAACACTTAATTTAGATGGTTTTTGATAAACAAATAAGCTTTGTGAATGGCCAGAGAAGTCATTTACCTGTTGATAAAAGTCAGCATAATCATCAACTTTTATTACTTGCTTAGGTAAAACAAATGTTGAAGTTAAGTATACGCCATCGCTTTTCTCATCTACTTTGTGGGTTAATTCAAAGAATTTATTTTCGATATTCTTTGCCGGCTGGCTAAACCCTACTTTCGCCCCTGTCCAAATTTGTGGGTAGTATGAATTAATCACTACGGTAATCGGCTGTAGAATTGAAAAATCGAACTGTCGAGATGCCACCGGAGCAAGATTATTCAACGACGTGAATACACTTAATATCGCACTAAAATCATAGCTATAGCTAAAATTATCTATCTCAGGAGTAATTTCAACAACGTCATTAAAATTGGCTGACATTGTAAAAGGTTTAGCAATATCAAGCGGGTCTGAATTTTCAAAATCACTAATGCGTTTATTAAAAAGTAGCGGAGAAATAATTTGCTCGGCTGCTGATAACGCATTAGGTGAAAACTGCATAAAGTTTCTTAAATTGGTTTCAACGTGGCCAACCAAATCAAGCGAAACACGGGCATTCAATGCTGTTTCATCGACTGAAAAGCCAATATTTACCGTTGCAATATTATCAGCACTGGTGGTGGCTGGTAGCGTTAAAATTTCACCTGACTCTTCGGTAACAACAAAGGCTTTTTTATCTTCTAAATTCAGACTAATACCAGGGAATGTTCCGGTTTGTCCGCTGGTATCAAGCCAGTAATTATCAGTTTTCGTTTCTACGTAAGTGATCATATGATCAAAATTTAACATCGGTAAGTCGTCATTAAATTTTGCACCCGGATAGGTATTAATCATCGCCGGATACGCTTTAATATCCGCTTGTTTTAATAGTGCAATAATCAGTACGGTTTGGTCTTTACAATCACCGTAAGCTTGGCTTAGCACTTCACTGGCTAAATGAGGTTGGTACCCTCCGCGATTAACATGGGCGCCAATATAGCGAACATTCTTCTGAATATACTCAAACACTCCTTTAACTTTTTCAAAATCAGTCATTCCTGGTTTGAAAATAGTTGCTGCTAGTGCTTCAACGCTTGAGTCTGCTTTTTGTGTTGGTAAGTAAAGTTCGTTAAACCAGTTATTCACCGTACTCCATTGCTTCATCGTTGATAAATGCACTGACGGCAAAATATCATCTAAGCTTGGCATTTCCATTTCTAACACTAAGCCTGGTTGATTTTTCGATTGCCATTTATAGGTTTTACTGTTGGCATTTTGTGTAACTTCTGGCGTTATTTCAATATTGTGATTAACAATAGCAAGGTCAGTTTCTTTCGGTAATGTAATGGTGTTAATCGTTTCTAATACCGGATCAATTCTCAACCAGTTAACGCTAGGTAGAAACTTAACAAAATGGAAACTAATACTCGAAAACCACTCTTTATCGATGTAGGGTTTTATTTGCTGTGTGGTTGCTTGGTATTCAATAATGCTGCCAGCTTTTAACTGAGGTAAGGCAAATTCATACTGCTTACCTTCATCAAAATAATCATCGTTATTAGACGAAACAAGGGTAATTGCATCTTCTTGCATCTCAATTACCTTGCCGTCTGGCGTAATCACACGAGCAAAATCAATTTGTTTTTCTTGATAGTAAGAATTAAAGGCACTGGTTAATTTGGAATAGTCTTTAACAGCTGTTTCATCAACGATATAAATAGCGTTATAAAAGTGGCTCTTTTCAAAACCGTTTTTATCGATAGTCAGTTCACCGCGGCGACTTAAAATAATGGCACTGCTAGAGAAAGATTTAGTTGCTAGTTCCCGCTTTACTAATAACTCTTCAACACTGGGTCCAATACTCGTCGTTTGTGCAAAAACTGGCAGTGAAAGGCAAAAAAAGCCCAAAAATATCGTGATAATGCCGCGTAACACCATGCTGATTTCCTTATTCGTAATACACGTTAAGCTGTTAACTTATTAAATGGTCAACTAACAGCTTACCGATATTTTGAATAGAACTAAAGTCCTGTATTACGTAGATAAAAAATGATTTTACTTTGCAGCAGTTTTTGCACGGCTAACACGCTTTTTAGCTTTTGATTTACGCTTAAATGGCACTTTGGGTAGGCCAGCAAACGACTGCTGTTCTGATTGCGCAATCATGCCGTGCAGTGTTTCAGTTAACGGTGTGATTAAATCATCATAACGGCTGGTTTTTTCACTAATATTAGTCAGCGTTGCTTCCCAGTGTGCGGTCATATCTGGCAACGTTGCCGCCACAGGTAGTGCGTTGATCAACGACTTCCCGATAGCAGTTGCATGAATACTTTTACCTTTGCGCTCTAAATAGCCACGTTTGAATAATAAATCAATAATGCCAGCGCGGGTTGCTTCCGTACCTAAACCATCAGTTTCACGTAACATTTTTTTGATGCTGGTATCGGTAACATAACGGGCAATACCTGTCATCGCCGCCAGTATAGTGGCATCAGTAAAGTGCTTAGGCGCTTGTGTCATCCGCGAAATTAATTCACCACGATGACAATGCAGTTGCTCACCTTGCGTTAATTTAGGTAATGATTGTTCTGTTAACTGTTGCTCGGCACCATGATTAGAATCATCGGCTTGCACTTTTTTACTTTTCGCACGTTGAAACAGTACTTTCCAACCTTGCGCTATTGGCGTTTTGGCATTGGCTGAAAATGTACCACCAGCAATTAGCACTTCCACCTTAGATTGATTAAAGACATAAGCAGGATAAAACTGAGCAATGTATTGACGAACAATCAGAAAATAAACATTCTTCTCAAACGGATTTAAGGAAATATTAGTAGCTGATTTTTCGGTGGGAATTATCGCGTGATGAGCACTTACTTTAGCATTATTCCATGCTTTGCTTTTCAGCGCTGTATTAGCATTTTTGGCAAATGCGCCGTAGCTTTCATTGGAGTTCGCCAACATTGAAATAATACTTTTCGCCTGACTATGGTGGTCAGTCGGTAAGTAACGACAATCAGAGCGCGGGTAAGTAATTAACTTATGTTTTTCATACAGTGACTGACACACATCTAACACCAATTTTGCATTTAACGAATAGATTTTTGCTGCATCAATTTGCAAGGCAGATAAGTTATAAGGTAGCGGCGCGGCTTGTTTTTTCTCTTGTTCGCTAACCGAAGTCACTTCTGTGGGTTGGTTTTCAATTCTGCTAACCACATTTTCAGCCAGTGCACGATTAAGCACACGCCCTTCTTCATCCATATAAGGCTTACACGCTTCACTCGGTTGCCACTTGGCAATAAATGCCTGCTGGTTGGCGGTTTGTAAATGGGCATGAACATCGTAAAAGTCTTTCGCGATAAAGTTGTCGATTTCTTGCTGACGCCTAACCACCAAACCTAAAATAGGTGTTTGTACACGGCCAACTGAAAGTACGCCATTAAAGCCCGCTTTTTGGCCTTGCAAAGTATAGGCGCGAGTTAAATTTAAGCCATATAACCAGTCAGCCCGAGAACGTGCTAGCGCAGAAATAGACAAAGACATAAAGTCTTGATTGCTGCGCAAGTTTGCTAAAGATTTTTTTACCGCCGGCAAGTTTAAATCACTAATTAACAAACGTTTAATTTGCTGTTTTTTCGTCTTCGATACTTTTAAGAAATCAATTACTTCATCAACCAGTAATTGCCCTTCTCGGTCAGGATCACCAGCGTGAATAATTTCATCCGCTTGTTTAACTAATTTTCGTAAAACCGTTAACTGCGAGCGAGTTTGGGTTTTCGGTTTTAACTGCCATTGCGTGGGGATAATAGGTAAATGCTGCATTTGCCATTTTTTATATTGCTCATCATATTGTTCAGGATCAGCTTGTTCTAGCACATGACCAATACACCAACTCACCACGTCACCATTACTTAGCTCAATATAGCCTTTTTGGTTTTTCTGTGGTTTTGGTAATGCCGCGGCAATAGCGCGGCCTAAACTGGGTTTTTCAGCAATATATAATTTCAAAGCAATACGGTATCTAAACAGTTAAAAGTAATATCTTTTCTTAGCATAGCAGCTAAAACTGTTTATTTATACAGTGCGACATCTTGCCATAGATAAATGAGTGCTAATCGAGCACTTTATCCAGAGCCGTTAACCAACCTTGATAATGACGAGCGCGACTTTCCTCGCTCATTTTAGGACAGAACTTACCTTCAACTTGCCAATATTCAGCCGCTTGTTCAACATTTTCGAACAAACCTTGCTGTAAGCCAGCGAGCAATGCAGCACCTAGCGCAGTGGTTTCCGTGACTTTCGGTCGCTCAATCACTAGGTTTAAAATATCGCTAAGAAACTGTAATAGCCAATCGTTAACCACCATACCACCGTCAACGCGCAATTGTGTGGTGTCGATACCATCATGCTGTAGTGCAACTAATAAATCTCGTGTTTGATAAGCAACAGAAGCTAAAGCCGCGGTAACAATTTCAGTAATGCCAGAATCTCGTGTTAGCCCAACAATGGCGCCGCGAGCATCAGGTTGCCAATGTGGCGCGCCTAAGCCAGTAAACGCAGGTACAAGATAAACATGATTTTCCGCTGTCATCGACTCGGCAATGGCTTGGCTTTGTTCAACATTATCAATCAGTTTTATACCATCGCGTATCCATTGCATGGTGGCGCCAGCCATAAAAATACTGCCTTCAAGCGCATAAGTTATTTCACCTGCTAAACGATACGCTATTGTGGTTAGCATTTTATGTTGTGAGTATTGCGCTTGTTTGCCGGTATTTACCATCACGAAACACCCCGTGCCATAGGTACTTTTCATCATGCCTTTTTCAAAACACGCTTGGCCAACTAACGCTGCTTGTTGATCGCCAATCATCGCACTAATGGCAATTGGCTGACCAAAGTGTTCAACATCAGTCAAACCAAAGTCATCGGCGCTATTTTTTACTTCTGGCAGCATGGTTTTAGGAATATTAAATAGGGTTAATAGCTCGTCATCCCAGCAGTTGTCAATAATATTAAACAACATGGTACGAGACGCATTAGTGGCATCGGTGGCGAAGGTTTTTCCCTTGGTTAAGTGCCAAAGTAAAAAGGTATCAACCGTACCGAAACATAATTTTCCAGCTTTTGCTTTTTCGCGAGCGCCAGCAACATTATCTAATAACCATTCGACTTTACTGGCTGAAAAATAAGGATCTAGCAGTAAGCCTGTTTTATCTTTTACCTTAGTAACAATGTCAGCACTTTTCTTTAGGTTTTTGCAGCGCTCTGCTGTGCGTCGGTCTTGCCAAACAATGGCATTGTAAATCGGTTCGCCAGTAGTTTTATCCCACACTAAGGTGGTTTCACGCTGATTAGTAATGCCAATGGCTAGAATATCTTCCGCCTGCAATGCGCTTTTTTCTATCACTTTTCGACAGGTTGCAAGCGTAGTTTGCCAAATTGCCTTGGGCTGATGTTCAACCCAGCCATCGTCAGGAAATATTTGTGCAAACTCTTCTGAAGCACTGGCAATTAAGTCGCCAGCAGCATTAAAAATAATAGCACGGCTACTTGTTGTGCCTTGGTCAATTGCTAGCAGGTAGGATGTTTTCATTACAAATTTTCTCTTAATTCGCCAGCGCTACAAAATGTTTGTTGATTTTAACTAAGGCTTTTTTCATCGCTTGTGACAATAAAAACTCAACCAATTTATCAGGCAGCCATTTAGGTGCTTCACATACAATAGTATAGCGAACCGAAGTAGAGGAAGAGCTTTGTTCCTCAAGGTAGATATTACCTTGATGACCACGCAGCGGACGGTCACCCACAATGGCGTAGCGAATATGGTTATCGTTAGCGATCAATATTTGCTCAGAAAACTTAACACCGGCAACGTTTAAATTACGAATAGCGCCTTTGCCACCAAAAACTTCACCTTCATCGGCAGTTTTAGCAATTGAAAATTTGGCATCAAAAAACTGCCCGGCATTTTGATGATCGAGTAGTATTTTACTCACTTCACTTGGCACGGCGGTAATTGTTTGTACCACATCAACATTAATCATAATGTTCCTGCATTCGTATAGATATAATTGCCAGTAACAGTAGCGGATTTAAGTACTTAGGGTCAAGATGCGAGTATTAGATGAAATAGGCGTGAAATCAATATGATGTGTTTTACTTGTTTTTATATTGTATAAAAATCTCCATAATAAGCTATTAGCGGGAACCTGCAACATTCTGCGAATAACTACTCGGACAACGTTTAAACTTTGTGTCCGTGACAATAATTCACTAGCAACCATAATAGCAACCAAACAAATATATAAAGGGTTAATTAGTTATGGAAAAATTTATTATTAAATTATTAGTTGGCGTTAAAGTTGAAAACATTTCAACTGTTACTGTATGTATCTGTCTAGTTTTACTAGTATTTAAACTAGGGTGAATGAAAATGAACGTAGATGAGCTATATGAATTAGTTAAGGGTAAAGCCGTTTTTTCAGGTGCTTATAAAAATACACCTGAAGATGTGGCGGAGGTACGGTCAATATTAAAAGCCTCCTATGAACATCAAGAGTTTCCTTATTATTCAGAATTTGAGCAAAGCTGGAACTTACTCGAACAAAATTCAAATCACAATATTATTGAACGCGAGCAAATACAAAGTTCACCGATAGACTTTTTCCTTTGGTGTATAGAGTCAGGCTTTTTTCCTCCTCCTGAATTATTAATCGTTATCGCAAGTTGTTTTAGGGCACATATAATTAGTGGTGGAAAAACTAATTTATCTGAGGTTTTCTTCGGAAAAGATAAGCAATACGAGCATTCATTTGATGTTCCTAAATTCATGAAGTACATGGATTTTGAAGTTAAGTGGGTTAAAGAAAAAAATGATTCATTACAAGTGGTTGCAGAGCAATATTTATTACATTGTACAGAAGATAATGATGCCATATTTAATGAAAGCATCGATGTTGAAAGTTTTCTCAGAGGTTACCGCCGTTGGAAAAATGACTTGAAAAGCCAAAAGTATTGGAAATAATCATCCGAGAAAGCATTTAAGCGAACAAATGTAGCTAGCTGTTATTCGTGCCAAACACACATTATAGACAGCTACTACTTACCGCTTAAAATAACCTTATTCCAAATCACTCAACTAAAGTTAACGGTGCAAAAACACCCGCATCTTTATAACCCAAGTTTTTATCACCATTTTTAGGCTCTATAGCCACTGAACCGATAAAATGCTCTCGACTAGCACTACCGTCGTTATCGCAATAAGCGAGCATAAAACCGAGTTCTTTATTGGTGGTTAATGTCACTGGTTTCGCGTCATTAAGCTTTTTAGTACCTGTTTTAGTGGTTACGTAATCAAAACTATCATCGTAAACATCTAAAGCCACTTCCCATATAAGTTTATGTGGAGCTGTGGCTTGGCGTTTCCATGCACTGGTTAAGTGGTCATTGAGCAGCATAAAATCAGGCTGGCCATCTTTAGTTTTATAGCCAATATCAACCGCTTGGTTGTCGAGTGCCACATGGTAGGCAAAGGCATTGAAGTTAAATTGGTGCTCGCCACCGGATCTGTCTTCATCAATAAAAATTTCTAGGCAATCGTCATCCCAATAGGCTTTCAATGGATCTGGATGATTATCAAAAAGTACATCGTCCTGAATTTCAGCTAAAAGATAAATTTTGTTTTTGTCCCACATCACTTTAAAGCGCCCTGAAAAGTCTTCAGCACTGGGCATTGCACCTAAAATATGATGATTAAGTGGTTGCCATGTTGCGGTTTTCCATAATGAGTCCATCACGCCATCAATAGCAGGCGCTACTTGGGTTTGCTTAGCTTCAAGCGCTTGCCCTGTTGTGGCGAATATTGACAAACCACTAAGCAATAACGCCTTGGTTAAACGACTAATTTTGTTTGTTTTCATACTAAAATCCTGAATTTCACCTGCATCATTAATGCTATGCGCCACTTGTAATAAACTTTATCGCGGCATGTTCAACTTGCGTCACTATCGCATTAATACTTTGCTCAATGCTAATAATATTAACATCTAGCTCTTCACCTTTTTGTTGTGATAGTTTCGGGTGTTCAAGCGTTTGAAACTGGCTATGTAATAAATCCACAGGAAAAAAGTGCTCTGAACGTTTTTGCATACGTTGCGCAATAACACTTTCACTGCCTTCTAAAAAGAAAAAGTACGGCTTGAAACCTAGCACTCTTAGCATATCTCGATGCACTTTCTTTAAGCCAGAATGAGCCAAAACAATCGATACTCTTTGCTTAGCTTTAATTGTTAAAAAGCGCTGTAAGTGCTGCATCCATTGTGATCTAAGTTCGTCGGTAAGCGCTTCGCCTGCCGCCATTTTTACTTTTGCGTTATCGCTATGAAAGTCGTCGGCATCAATAAAACTGTAGCCGATTTTTTCTGCCAGCTGCTCAGCAACCGTTGATTTACCGCTGCCACTTACGCCGATAATTATAAATAAATTTGCCATATTGCTACTGTATAAAACCTATTTTTCGGTAGTTAATTGTTCTGTGGTTAATTTCTCAATGGTAAAGTCACATCCAACTGGTAGTACTTTCCTGACTGAATGTTTTCAACTTTGTTACCGATAACACGTACACCATTAACAAACATAACTTGTTGTTTAGCTTTATTATCACGGTTTATTTTCACGGTAAAATCGGCATTTAAAAATTTACGTTTCACGGTCATTTTTTGCCAATGAGACGGCATTTTAGGCGTAACAACTAAACAACCCGCTTCGCCCTTTAACCCGCATAATTCTTCAATAATACAACGATATACCCACGCTACCGTTCCTGTGTTAAATAACTGACTTGAGCGCCCTGCCATTTCAGGAAACTGTTGAAATGCACCTCGATAATAATTGGGAATAAAACCCGGTAATTGCTGACGAACTAAAACATCATTTTCGCTGCTTAACATTTGTTGAAGAATTTTCAGCGCTTTGTCTGATTCGCCAATTTGGAACAAACTGTAAGCGTAGAATGCACTAGCATGATTATAAACCGAGCCATTTTCTGCCGTACCAGGATATTTTTGCGTTAAACGGCCAATATCTTCACGCATTTTTGTGTAACTTGGCGCTAGCATCATAGGGCCAAATGGCGTCGACAATTGCTGTTCAATTTCGCACAGTAAGCTATCGGTTTTTACTTGGTCGGCAGCACCACTTAACATTGCCCAACTTTGTGGATTAAGGAAGATTCGCCCTTCGACATCATCAGCAATACCAAAACATTTATTGTCATCAGTAATGCCTCTGGCATACCAGTTACCATCCCACAAATGTTTGTTCACTGCGTTATTCAAGGCTTGCGCTGCGTATTGATATTCAGCCAGTTTTTCATCGCCAGATAAGCCGTAATTTTCTTTAATGCTGCACCACTGTTTTAGTGCATAAGCCGTGGCAAGTGATAACCAACTGGATACGCCTTTGCCTTTATGGCCGACCATATTTAGTGGGTCGCACCAATCCCCTTGTTCAATAAAACTTAAACCTCTGTCGTCGGTAGCATTCAATAAGTAATCAAGTGCAAGTTCAACGTGTTGGGCAACAGTACAAAGTGTTGTATCGTCACTAAAAGCTATTTTTTCTTGCAGAATACTAACGTCGTTCGTTTCATCTAAATAAAGTTTCAAACAAAGCGGTAGCCATACACAATGGTCACTGTGCGGAATTAAGTTAATGTATTTAATTTCCGCATCAGGATGTAAAAGAATGCCGTCAGGCAAACAACCATCACGCTTTTGTTGAGAAAGTGTGGTTAGCAAAACATGTTTGGTTTTTTCTGGCGCGAGAAAGCACATGCCCATTGCATCTTGTAGGTAATTTCGCGTTTGTGGATCTGTGGTTAATCTATTGCTATCGCCATGATAAAACACTTGTCTTGGTAGCCAGTGGTTAACAAATTGGTCGAGCGCTTTGTCTTCACTTTCAAGGCTAAAATTTTGCTGAGATTGCTGAATATAGTCTTGATAATGACCATGGCTTACTTCGAATGTTTGCTCATTAGCAAAGTAGCGACCTCTAATTTCTGCCACTTCTTTTTGCCCTTTACAGGCACCAAAAACAAACTTAAATTGCTGATTCTCTTGGGCAGATAACTCAATATCATACTGCATAACAGCAATAGCGGTTTCATAACAAGCTTCATCACGTGCTAGTTTTTTCGCCTTTATGCCATCAGGAAATTGTATTGAGCCTTCGCCTTCAAATAATTGCTGGCTGGTTGTCCAACTACTAGGCTTTCGGTCGGCAAGTAAAAAGGTATCGTCTTTTAACTGCTGATATTTATCATAATCTTCAAGCTTTTGATAAGGCGTAATACTGCTAGCAATAATGGCATTACTTTCCGGATAGTAACTTGCCGACTGATTCATCCAAGATTTATAGCCAATAGAAAAGCACGGATAAATGCTGATGTTTTTTGCCTCATTAGTGAGGTTTTTAATTTCTAGTTGCCACAACTCATGACAACCTTCTACAGGTAGCGACAAAGTTAAAATAAACTCAATTGATAACTGCTCAATACGCCAAACAATATCAGCCATGCCGATAGAAAAAGTAAACTTATCTAGCGATTTACGCATCGGCTCGTAAGGTATGGAAAATACCTGACCAGAATCATGGCATTTAACATAAAAAAATCGACCAGGGTGATGAGCAAAGTAACCTTGTTCTGGTTGCATGAAAGTTTTTGCTTCCATATTAGGTGCACCTGAGTACTTACTTGGCTCAGGCTGCATAAATTGGCTTACGGCATAGCCTCGACAATTCATGTGCACCATCATGGTTTTGTTCCATAAAAAGCCACTAGCAAATTTCATTGTTACAGGGTCGAAGCAGTTTATTCGCTTAGTCACCACGTCATGCTGATATGGTAATACTTGAGTTGCCGATTGTTGTTTACTATTCATCATTTAACTCGCTTCTCCAAATGACGTACGTTGCTTTAAGTCAGCTTGCAACTTGATAACGGCAGCGTCTGATAATGAATAGAACCGAATTATGAACACTGAAATAACAGCAAAAACTCCGGGAATTAAGGTCATTAACAACACAATGCCATGGGATGAGTCAGACGATTGCACTTGGTTTGCCACATACCCTAACGAGCCAAGCAGCCAGCCCATCATGGCACCAGCAAAAGCACCGCCGAGTTTTTGTGCAAAGGCAGCCGCTGAAAAAACCATGGCAGTTGCTCGGCGGCCATTTTTCCATTGAGAATAATCAGCGGTATCGGCATACATAGAAAAAACCAGTGGGGATTTTGGTCCCAAACAAAAGCCAATAATAATTTGCAAAGCAAACATCAAGTTAACTTGGCTTTTATCCAAAAAATAAAATGCACTGGAAAGCACGGCAACAATAATCATCAGTATCATTAGCAGTGTTCGTTTATCAAAGAATTTAGTCATTAACGGTGTACACGCAGCACCTAGAGCCAGTGCGATCATGTAAACAAATGAGAAGCTACCAATAAGGTCTTCTCGGCCAACATAGTATTTAAAATAAAAGGTGCCAGAGCTTGCTCTGAGCGTAATTGTCATCATCACGATTAGCGCTAAGCTAAACAGAATTAACCAAGGTTTGTTATTGAGTAAGTCTTTAAGATCGGTACGAATAGGCGTGGGAGTTGTTTGCGGCGGCGCAATACGTTCGCGGGTGTTATAAAAGCTAATCATGAACAAAATTGCAGAAATAATGCCGTATAACCCCATCGTTAGTTGCCAACCCAGTGCTTGGTCGCCTTGGCCAAGTTGAGTGACCAAAGTTGGCGTAAAGTAAGCGACTAAACTACCACCAGAGAATGCACCAATAAAACGGAAGCTCGTTAGTGTTGTTCGCTCTTGGCTTTCTCCAGTCATCACGCCAAGTAGTGCACCGTATGGGACGTTGATAAAAGTGTACGCCAGCATCATAAAAATATAGGTGGCATAAGCCCAAATTAGCTTACCGTCACTGTCTAAATCAGGCACGGTAAATACTAGTACTCCGGCTGCCACTAACGGGATTATTCCCCAAAGTAGATATGGTCTAAATTTGCCAAATCGTGTTTGGGTGCGATCAGCCAATGCGCCCATAATGGGATCTGAAAATGCATCAATTAAACGCGTTACTAACATCATGGTTCCAACAGCAGCTGGGTGCAGACCAAAGACGTCGGTATAGAAAATGAATAGAAACACATCGAACACTCGCCAATAGAAATTAGAGGCAACGTCGCCACAGGCATATGATATTTTTTCTTTTAATTTAATGACTTGCATAACTATATTCCTAGCATCCAGTAAACAATAGATAACTATTTTCTAGGTAAATCTTGATTGCCAAAGTTTCAATGCATCAAGAGAGCTGACTATGCTTTTTAGTTTAATCACATAATTGCAAAAAATGAAAGCGCTTTCATTAAAATTAATTTACACGATTACAATCACGCTAATTTTCTTAAATAAAGCCTAACTAACGTACATTTCAGTTACACACAATGCACATTTAATACACTAAAAATCAACAAGATAAAATATAAAGCTTATTTTATGAACAAAAAAATATTGACGTAAATATTTTTTTCATCTAACTTTATGTAAGCGCTTACAAATACAAGCTTACAATCACTGGCTTTTTAAAAAAACTCAAAATGTAAGCGCTTACAAAATTACTTATGAATAACTAGGTTGAATGTGATTAAATGTCTCGAGGGGAGATACAAGTGAATAACACAACATATAAAAAGTCACGCATAGCAACAAGCTTATCGCTAATATTAGGCGTTAGCACTGTTGCACCAATATATGCGGAAGAAGCGAGTAACGCAGAAAAAGAAATAGAAGTCATTCAAGTAACAGGAATGCGCTCAAGTATCAAAGAATCAACAAGATTAAAACGAGATGCGAGTGGTGTTGTTGATGCTATTTCAGCAGAAGATATTGGTAAATTTCCTGATACTAACCTAGCAGAATCACTACAACGTATTACGGGTGTATCAATAGACCGTTCTAACGGCGAAGGCAGTAAAGTTACCGTGCGTGGTTTTGGCCCTGACTTTAATATGATCACGCTTAATGGTCGTACTATGCCGGGCGCATCATTAGGTGATCAAAGTACACGTGCATTTGATTTTGCCAACCTTTCTTCAGACGCTATAAAGTCTGTATCAGTTTATAAAACTGGCCGAGCAAATATCGCAACTGGTGGCATTGGTGCAACCATTGATATTGTAACTGGCAAACCTTTAGATAACCCAGGCACACAAGCTAGTTTTGGTGCAAAAGCCTTACACGATACCACCAACCGCGTAGGTAGCGATGTAACGCCTGAACTTTCGGGTTTACTAAGTTGGACTGATGACGATGAGCGCTTTGGTGCTTCTATTTCAGCGAACTTTCAACGTCGCGATAGCTCGGTTGCAGGTGCCTTTGTTAACCAATGGCGTACCAATGCATACGAAGATATTTCAAGCATCCCACAGCAACAAGACGGAACGCCTGCCGTATTAACAAATGCGCCTTCGGCTGGGCAGTTATTCTCTTTGCCTTCAGATTTACGTTACTTTGTTCAAGACAATGAGCGTGAACGTACCAATGCCCAAGTAACGTTACAATATCGCCCTGTTGATAACTTAACCGCAACGCTTGATTACACGTATTCAAAACAAGACATTCACGCAAACCGCGCGGAACAGTCTATTTGGATGGACACTTATAAATCGGCATTAACGTTTGATGACAATACCGTTAAAACGCCAATTGGCTATAGCGAAGAACGTCGAGATCAAAATCCTCGTGATTTAGGACTTGCCCAACAAGAACTTAATCAAATTAATGAAAATAAATCTATTGGTTTGAATCTACAGTACGAAGTGAATGATCAGTTCACCGTGACCTTCGACGGCCATAGCTCTTCTGCTGATAGTCGCCCAGGCGCAAAATATGGTAGCTGGGTGAATGCAGGTTTAGGCGCTAATGTTGCTGCTGCACAAGGGGTAAACTTCAATAATGGTTTACCAGCATTACTCATGACTTTTGATGATTGTTACCTTGTTGATGACGGCAATGGCAATATGGTTCAAAGGCTAAATTGTAATAACCAATTAGATAATTCCGATATAGGCACCTCAATTTTAGATAAAACTCGTGCTTCGCAAAAAACTGAAATTGACCAAGTACGCTTAAGTGGCCTTTATGAATTCGATGAAGGTAGTATTGAGTTTGGTATTGAATCACGTTCTATGGAAAGTCATGCCTTACAATCAGATACTCGCCATACGATGGGTAACTGGGGCGTTGAAAACCCAGGTGAATTACCTGAAGATTTCTTAACGCCAGTAAATATTCCAAGTTTAATTGATGATTTCAGTACCTCCGGCGTTTATTCTGGTGGTGTTACGGGTAGTGCTTCTCGCATTGGTGCTTGGGCTGGTGATAATTATGGTTTTGACTTCTTAGCACATGACCCATACAACACTAACCGAAAAATTAAAGAAGATGTTACTGCAGTATTTTTCCAGTTTGAATTAGCGGGCGAACTTGGTGGCATGCCATATAACTTAAGTGCTGGCTTACGATACGCTAGTACCGATGTTGATTCTACCGATAACATTGCTTTACCAACAGAAGTTCTTTGGGAAGGTAATAATGACTTTAATGTTAAAAATGGTGGTGCTGCACAAATATTTACAGGCTCTTCAAGTTATGACCACCTGCTACCTAGCTTCGATTTTGACCTTGAAGTAGTTGAAAATGTTAAAGCACGTTTTTCTTATAGCAAAACTATTGCACGCCCACGTTATGACCAATTAAGTGCGGCACCGGGCAGCGTTAGCGGGCCAAGTAACCCAACTATTTTATCAGGCGCTCAACTTGGTACAGCAGCAAGTGGTGACCCTAGCTTAGCACCGCTTGAATCAGATAATGTCGATATTTCTGCCGAATGGTATTTCGAAGATACAAGCTATGTATCATTAGGTTTTTACGACAAACGTGTGAGTAATTTTGCTGGGCGCCAGCCAGTTACAGAAAATGTTTACGGTTTACGAGACGCTACCGCAGGCCCTCGCGCTTTAGCTGCACAAGCGGCTTTAGAAGCACTTGGCTTACAGGTAACTGATACCAATTTATTTTCTATGGTTGCCGCAATGGAAAACGGTGTTGATTTTAACTCTATGACCGGAGACCAATTTGAACAGGCCTACGATATTTCGCCTAACGCTGACGATCCATTAATGGACTTCACCGTTTCAAAGTATGTTAACAATAAAGAAGCTAACGTTTACGGTATGGAATTCGCCATTCAACACTTCTTTGGCGATAGTGGTTTTGGCTTTCAAGCAAACTACACCACAGTAAATGGTGATATTGGCTTTGACGATAATGGCGACCCAACCGTTACACAGTTCGCTTTGGTAGGTTTAAGTGATACTGCTAACCTTGTTGCCATGTATGAAAAAGACGGCTTTCAGGCGCGTATCGCCTATAACTGGCGTGATAAGTTCTTAAATACTCAAGCACAATATATTAATGAGCCCGGTTATACAGAATCTTATTCTCAAATCGACTTTAACGTTGCTTATCAAGTTAACGATGAATTGTCAGTATTCTTTGAAGGGATTAATGTTACCGAGGAGTCTTCTCGTACTCATGGTAGAACACAAGCGCAGCTTTGGCGCTTAGAAGATTTAGGTGCACGCTATGCAATTGGTGCTCGCTATACTTTCTAACCTAATGTAAAAATGAAAAAGCCGCATAATTGCGGCTTTTTGTTTTTAATGACAATATCAAATAAGGTGTTAGTCATTTTAAGACTGATGTCCAAAAACAAATACTGAAAAACGTGTTCTCACTAGGTAGGAACAATGGATAAAGCAATTAAAAAAATAATCATTGTTGGCGGTGGTAGTGCCGGTTGGTTAACGGCAGGAGTTATTGCCGCAGAGCATAAAATTGCGCAGCAACAATCACTTGAAATTACACTGGTTGAATCTCCCAATGTTAAAACCATTGGCGTTGGTGAAGGCACTTGGCCGTCAATGCGCAACACGTTAGACAAAATAGGCATTACTGAACTCGAATTTATTCAACAGTGCGATGCTTCATTTAAGCAAGGCTCAAAGTTTATCAATTGGCAAACAGGGAAAGATGGTGAGTTTTACTATCATCCCTTTATGACCCCTGAAGGCTATAGCCAAATCGACTTACAAAAACATTGGCAAGCAACACATTCCCAGCAAGCTTTTGCCGATACCATTAATGCTCAATATCACACCTGTGAAATGGGCTTAGCGCCAAAACAAATTGCCACGCCACCTTATGCCGCAGTTACTAACTATGGCTATCACCTCAATGCTGGAAAGTTTGCCACTCTTTTACAAAAGCACTGTACCGAAAAGTTAGCGGTTAAACACCTAGTTGCCCATATAGAAAGGATAGTTTCTTCTCCATCTGGCGATATTGAGAAGTTGGTCACGCAAGATGGCCAAATGATTGAAGGTGATTTATTTATCGACTGCTCTGGTAGCGTGGGTTTATTGATTAATAAACATTTTAATATCCCGCTCATCAAGCAAGACAATATACTGTTTAATGATTGTGCATTAGCAACACAAGTCCCCTACTTTCAACAAAACAATATCGCTTCTGCAACATTATCCACTGCGCAAACTAGTGGCTGGATTTGGGATATTGGCTTACCTTCTCGTCGTGGTGTTGGTCATACCTATTCTAGTGCTCACACTAATGACAATGAAGCTGAGCAGCAGCTTCGCCAATATATCGCCAGCTCAATAGGTGATGAAGAGAGTGGAAAGCTTAGCGTACGAAAACTGGCATTTATGCCTGGCTATCGGGAAAAGTTCTGGCATAAAAACTGTGTTGCCGTGGGTATGTCGGCTGGCTTTATTGAACCACTCGAAGCTTCGGCACTTGCCATGATTGAGCTATCAATCACCATGATCAGCGAACAATTACCGCAAACACGCCAGCAAATGGATATTACCGCTAAACGCTTCAACAGTCGTTTTAGTTACCGCTGGCAGCGAGTGATCGAATTTCTAAAATTACACTATGTGCTTAGCCAAAGACGGGATAGTGATTATTGGCGTGATAATCAAGAGGCAGCAAGTATTCCCGATCGACTCGCTGAATTAATACAATTGTGGAAATATCAGCCCCCTAGTCGCTATGACTTTATTGAAAATGAAGAAGTATTTCCGTCAGCAAGTTATCAATATGTACTTTACGGCATGGGCTACCATACCAAGTCACACCAACATCAAACGTTATTTGAAAATAACCAAATAGCTGAACAATTGTTCACAAAAGTACAACAACAAAAACAACAGTTTCAGCAAGGTTTGCCAAGTAATCGCGAGCTGATAAACCATTACTGCCAACAACAATAGTAAGAGATAAAACATGAGTGATACTGCAATAAAACAGGTTGTCATTGCCGGTGGAGGTACCGCAGGTTGGATGACAGCCGCCGCCTTTTCAAAGCTACTTGGCAATAACATTAAAGTTACCTTAGTTGAGTCTGACGAGATTGGTACCGTTGGTGTGGGTGAAGCAACCATACCACCGATCAAAAACTTTCATAAATTGCTCGGTATTAATGAACAAGAAGTCATGAAAGCAACACATGCAACCTTTAAGCTAGGCATTAGTTTTGAAAACTGGGGGCAAGTGGACGATGAATATATTCATTCATTTGGTGTTACCGGCAAGGAATGTTGGGCTGGCGAGTTTCATCACTTTTGGCTACATGGGAAAATGCGCGGTCATAAAGATGAATTTGGTGAATATTGTTATGAATTACAAGCTGCCAAGCAGAATAAATTCGCACTTAGCAAAGATATGCCGATTAATTATGCCTATCACTTAGATGCGACACTTTATGCACAATACTTGCGCAAATTTAGCGAGAAGTTAGGCACCGAGCGCGTTGAAGGGAAAATTTCTCAAGTCGATAAATGCCCTTCAACAGGTAATATTAGCGCAATCACTTTAGCTTCAGGTAAAACCATATCAGCTGACTTATTTATTGATTGCACAGGCTTTAGAGGTCTATTAATAGAGCAAGCATTGCATACCGGTTATGACGATTGGTCACACTGGTTGCCTTGTGACAGCGCTATTGCCGTACAAACAAAGTCGGTGTCAAAACCTAGGCCGTATACCCGCTCTATTGCGCACAAGGCAGGCTGGCAGTGGCAAATTCCGCTACAACATAGGGTCGGTAACGGTTTAATTTTTTGCAGTAAGTATTTATCTAATGATGATGCTAAAACCTTATTACTTGATAACGTTGACGGTGAAACGATCACTGAACCTAGAGTAATAAAATTCAAAACCGGACGTAGAAGAAAGGGCTGGCATAAAAACTGTGTTGCCATAGGTTTGTCTAGCGGCTTTATTGAGCCGTTGGAATCAACCAGTATTCACCTGATCATGACCGCTATTGTACGTTTGCTACGTTTGTTTCCATATAACGGCGTTACAGAATCAGGCATTAAGGAATACAACAGTAAATTTGATTCAGAATTAAATGCCGTACGCGACTTTATTGTTTTGCACTATAAGGTTAACCAACGCCAAGACAGTGAATTTTGGCAACACTGCCAGCACATGGAAATACCAGAATCACTTGCGCATAAAATAGCTTTATTTAAAGAAACAGGACGTGTATTTCTAGATGACGGTGATATTTTCCGCGTTGATTCTTGGACACAAGTGATGTTTGGCCAAGGTTTAATGCCTACGCAGTATCACCAAATAGCCAATGTTATGAGCGATGATGAACTTCAGAAGTTTTTAGCAAGTATGAAATTAGCCATTACTCAAGCTGTTGAGAAATTGCCCGAACATGATGACTTCATTAAGCATTACTGCCCTTCGAACTGAGTGTTAGCGCAGATTTAAGACACAAAAAAAGCAACCATTTGGTTGCTTTTTTAATGATAAAAATAATCACATTGCTTGAGAGTTTTTTGATGGAAACTCAATACGTTCACCAAATTTATTTAATATCTCTACTCGCCCGTTACATACAGCGATAATAGACTTACCTTCTTTGTAACTTTCTGGAATAACTACACGACCATTATTAAGCTGCGGGAAAACCTCGACACTATGCTGCAGTTCAAGTGACTGTTCGCCATAGTAAATAATAGTTACCTCTCTAGCTCTTGAGTCTGCTGTTACAGAAGTCAACATGGCTATTCCCTGTATAGTTAAGCATAAATAATAGCGCTATTTTAACTAAACCAGAAAAGCAAACTGTTGTAAAAATGAACAGATACTGCAACAAATTGTAATCGGGTGACAGGTAACTTCAACTGAAACCCGATATACACTAACCTTAAGTTTTCGCTACTTTTGGCAACTTATAGTCGCGGTTTCAGCGGAGTTAGGCTCAATAATCATATCAGCAAAACTCAAACTCTCCGCCCCAGTAGTACTTATCTGAAATGGGCTAGTTACCTGTGAAAAGTCTACGCCAGCATCTTCAAAACATTGCAAATCAATGGAGATGTTTTCCCAGCTATCTAACGCCATCGAATGCAGAACTTTTGTCAGATTTACTGAGCCGGGGCATTGCTGCTCACAAGCCATAGACAATAAAATTTGCGCATTACTCACAGAATTGACTTTCACCGAGAATGTTAATGTCGCATTAGCTTCTTTATAGGCGCGTAAATCTTCAGGAAAGTTACTCGTTAACACCACGCTAGCCTGTTTGCTACCATCAAAAGACACTGTTCTAGCATCTTCTTGCACCGTTTTATCTAATGTTTGTAATGTAACCGCGCCGAGCGACTGCACGCTAGAAGTGATATCAGCACTTTCATTTCCCGACTTTAATTGCATTTTCCATGGCATTTTTGCTGCACCAACAAACAAGGCTAAATTCGGTAATTGATCATGAGAAACTTGTGATGTTTCATCAAAATCATTGCTTACCATCACCCTATCTTGATAACTCAAACCATAACCAAATTTAAATAGCGGCTGATAATTCACATCATAATGATTAGTTGCCGTTTGATCAGCCGTTGCTGGCCAAGAAAAAGATAAGCGACCTAAAAAGTCATGGTTAACTTCATTTTCACTATTTTTAAGCAATACTTCTGCAACACCATGACCTTCTGTACCTGGTAACCATGCTGCGACAAAAGCTTCAGAAGCATTCAGCTCAGCATTTACCCACATAGGTCGACCACTAATAAATACGGCTACAACGGGTATACCTTGTTGCTTAAGACGCTTCAAAAGCGCTAAGTCTTTTTTATTGCCACGTTGAAACTCTAAATTATCTCGGTCGCCATGGCCTTCGGCATAAGGCTCTTCGCCAAAGACGACAATTGCAACATCAGGTTTTTTAGCAAAACTACCATCAACGCTCAGTGTCGCGCTTCCGCCAGCTAAAGATGTTTGTTGATTAATACCGTCAAAAATAGACTGAGCACCAGGAAAATCAGAGTTTTTATTACCTGTACCTTGCCATGTAACCGACCAGCCACCTGACTGCTTGCCAATATTATTTGCCGCATCACCAGCAACCAAAATATGACTCTTTGGCGAAATCGGTAAAATATTGTGATTATTTTTCAATAAAACCAGTGATTCTCGCACGGCTTGACGAGCAACATCACGGTGACTTGTTTGGCCAATTAATTTCGTTTTACCTGATAACTTACGTGTTGCCGGGCTTGGTTTTTCAAATAAGCCCGCACGTAATTTCACTCGTAAAATTCGACTTACTGCATCATCAATTCGGCTTTGCGAAATTTCACCTGACTTAACTTGCGCAATAGTATTTTCATAAAGTGGCTTCCATGCATCGGTTGGTACCATAAAAATATCTAGGCCAGCATTGACTGATTGCGGGCAGCTTTCATTAGTACAACCTTTAACTTGCCCGTGTCCATTCCAATCTCCGACCACAAAACCATCAAAGCCCATGCGATCTTTTAGAATGTCAGTGAGTAAATATTTATTACCGTGGTTTTTCTTACCATGCCAGCTGTTAAATGACGCCATAACTGACTGTGCACCAGCATTTAAACCGCCAATATAGCCTTGAGCATGAAGTTCAAATAGTTGTTTTTCGGTTGAAATATTATCTCCTTGGTCATCACCAGCAACTGTGCCACCGTCGCCTAGAAAATGTTTTACGGTACTAATAACACGGTCGTCAGATAAAAAGTCTTTATCAGGTGAACCTTGTAAACCTTTAACCACTGCGCTGGCATAATTTCTCACTATAGTGGGGTCTTCTGAATAGCCTTCATATGTTCTTCCCCAGCGGTCATCTTGCACTACAGCAACGGTTGGAGCGAAAACCCAATCTATTCCGGTCACCATAACTTCTGCCGCGGTGATAGCAGCAATTTTTTCTATTAAGTCAGGATTATTAGCTGCACCTAAACCAATATTGTGAGGAAATAGCGTCGCGCCAATAACATTGTTATGACCATGAACCGCATCGGTACCCCACATAGTTGGAATAGCTGAGCCATCAATACTGCTATCAATAGACGCTTGGTACATATCTTCTGCAAGTTTTATCCAGTCTTGTGGTGTTGCCTGTTTGTTATTGTTAGGAAAAGACCCGCCACCATTTAAGTATGAGCCAAAGCCATACTTTTGCATGTCTTCAACGGTGATATCTCTTATTTCAGGCTGGATCATTTGCGCAACTTTTTGCGCCAAGGTCATTTCAGCAACTAAGTTCGTAACCTTGAGCTCAAGTGCTTCATCATAGGGTAATGCTTGAGGTAATTTCGGCCAAAACTCTGCAACTTCATCAACAGTTTTAATGTTACTTTTATCAATTTTTTTTTCGTTATCAGCACACCCCAGAGCACCCGCTAAAATCAAGCTCATAGTAAGCTTCACCACTACACTTTGAAACTTGTTACTTTTAAATGCTTTACTATTAACAGCATGTTTTTTATTAATTTTCATCGTCATTACTTTCCCGAAATAAATGATATAAATTTTATTTTTGTATATTAATTTTGTGACCATTAACGCCGTAATAAGCAATATAGAGATAGCAGAACATCGGCAGAATAAATGCGGTATGAACACCAATTTCATCGGCTAGAAACCCTTGCGCTAAAGGCACTATGGCGCCGCCAACAATTGCCAAACACAAAATGCCAGAACCTTGGCTAGTCAACCTGCCCAAACCACTTAGGCTTAAACTGAAGATTGTTGGAAACATAATTGAGTTACATAAACCAATTAACAAAATAGCTACCATGGCAATGTCGCCATTACTACATATAACAACTGCCAATAGAAAAACCGCAACAAAGGCATTAAAGGCTAGTACCTTGCCGGCCGCTATTTTTTGCATAACAATTGCGCCAGCAAAACGACCAACCAGTGCGCCGCCCCAGTAATATGCAATATACTTAGCTCCCTCAGATTCTACTAAGCCAGCAATATTCTCTAGCGACAAGAAGCTTACTAAAAAGCTGCCAATTGCCACTTCAGCACCCACATAAACAAAAATAGCGAATGCCCCTAAAGACAAATGTCGATGTTGCCAAGCGCTGCCTTTTGCTTTTTCTTCGGTTGCATCAGCAAGGTCTACTTGTTCAACTGCTGGTAGTTTCAACCATGAAAATATTGCCGCTAACAGCAACAAAAGCGCAGCTAATAATAAATAAGGTAATTGTACTGATTGCGCAGACTCTGCCGCCGACATAGCACTAGCAGCTTGATCTAAAATTAAATAGGCGCCAAAGAAAGGGGCAATCGTTGTGCCTAGCGAATTAAATGCTTGTGTCATAGTTAAACGAGAAGAGGCAGTTTCTGTTGGGCCAAGCGTACTTACGTAAGGATTGGCAGAAACTTGCAAAATAGTAATACCACTTGCCAAAGTGAATAAAGCAGCTAAAAATACCGGATAGCTATGGGATGAGGCCGCAGGGTAAAACATCGCACAACCTATAGCGGCAACAACAAGTCCAATCACAATACCTTTTTGAAAACCATGCTTTGAGACAATTTTGCTAGCAGGAATTGACACGAGAAAGTATGCGCCAAAAAAGCAAAATTGGATTAGCATCGCTTGACCATAAGATAAGTCAAACACCGCCTTTAAATGCGGGATCAATATGTCGTTCAGGCAGGTTATAAAGCCCCAAAGAAAAAATAGCGTCGTTAATGATGTCAACGCAAAACGGTAATCTTTACCTTTTTCATCGCTATCATTATTTAGTGTTGTCGATGGTGTTGATAGATTTACCATCATGCCCCCTTAGCTGATACCTGTTGATTTTGGTCATAGCTTTAAATAAGAATGATTAAATAAAAACCAGTTGACCTTTTAGTTATTAGCCACTAACATTTCAAATGTAAGCGCTTTCATTTGAATTTCATTCTTACAGAAGCTCAAATTTTTTTCAAGTGAAATGTAAGCGCTTACAGAAAAGAGTTGCTCGTTAAGAAAATGACTTAGCGACGCTAATTATCAATGTGTTGATTTTACTAAAAGAAGACAATGTAAAAATGATGAACTTATCTCTCCCCGTAAATTCGCCAATGCGCAGTAAAAATTTTACCTACGGCGTAGCAACGGCTGCTTTTCAAATTGAAGGCGGTGTCGCTGACAGACTGCCTTGTATTTGGGATACCTTTTGCGCAACGCCCGGCAAAGTTGTTGATAATTCAAATGGTGATGTTGCCTGTGATCATTACAATCGCTGGCAAGATGATATCGAGCTTATTGCTTCACTAGGTGTTGACGCTTACCGTTTGTCATTGTCATGGCCAAGAATTATTAAACAAGATGGTAATCTAAACCAAACGGGTATTAACTATTACATTGCCATTTTAGACCGACTAAAAGCGAGAGGCATTAAAGCCTATGTCACTCTTTACCATTGGGATTTACCACAACACTTAGAAGATGAAGGTGGTTGGTTGAATCGTAATACTGCTTATAAATTTCAAGATTATGTGAAAAAAACAGTCGTAGCATTCGGCGACAGAGTGCATTCTTACGCAACACTAAATGAACCTTTTTGTAGCGCTTACCTTGGCTATGAAGCCGGTATTCATGCGCCAGGTCACGCCGATATCAATTATGGTAAAAAAGCCGCACACCATTTATTGCTAGCACATGGTTTAGCGATAGAGACACTCAAGAAACACAGCCCTAATACACAAAATGGCATAGTGCTAAATTTTACGCCGGCTTACCCAGAAACAGACTCAATTAAAGACAAGATTGCTGCTGAATACGCCGATGACTATTTTAACCAGTGGTACGTCAAACCAATCATGGATGGTACATATCCAGCCATCAATCAACAATTACCTAAGCAACAGCAACCTGATATTTTACCCGGTGATATGGAAATAATTTCGCAAGAGCTCGATTTTTTAGGGATAAACTTTTACACCCGAGCAGTATATCGACACAACTTAGACAGTGGATTTGAAGAAGTACAAATACCTGATGTTGCGCGTACTGATATTGGTTGGGAAATTTATCCGCAAGCATTTACCGAGTTATTAATATCGTTAGATGCTCGTTATACCCTGCCGCCAATTTACATTACAGAAAATGGTGCAGCAATGGATGACCACTGCATAAATGGTGAAGTTAACGACCAAGGGCGAGTCGATTATTACAATCAACACCTTAATGCGGTCGCCAGTGCAATTTCTCAGGGAGTTGATGTGCGAGGATACTTTGCTTGGAGTTTAATGGATAATTTTGAATGGGCTGAAGGTTATTTAAAACGCTTTGGTATTGTGCATGTTGATTATAAAACCCAAATTCGAACTATTAAAGCCAGTGGTTTAGCCTTTCGTAATTTGATAGCCTCAAGAGCAGACTAATAATAAGAATAAAATATGACTAAACTCCCATTTTCTGAAAAAGTTGGTTATGCCGTTGGAGATGCCGCTGCAAATTTAGTGTGGCGTGGCGCTCTTGCGTACTTAGCTGTTTTCTATACCGATACTTTTGGCATAACCGCAGCAGCAACGGCAATGTTATTTTTAGTTGTGCGTTTATCGGATGGTGTCACCGATATTATTATGGGGATGGTTGCTGATAGAACACAAACCCGATGGGGGAAGTTTCGTCCGTGGATTTTGTTCTCTGCCCCGGTTTTAGGTTTGTTTATGGTGCTTTGTTTTAGCACTCCAGACCTGAGCGAAAACGGCAAACTTGCTTACGCTTATTTTACTTATATTGGGCTAACGTTAGCCTATACCATCAACAATGTTCCCTATTCTGCATTAATGGGAGTGATGACCACTTCTGATACAGAAAGAACCAGTTTATCTGGCTTTCGCTTTGCTGGGGCTTTCGCTGGTGGCTTATTAGTCATGGGTTTTTTACCAAAATTAGTTGCATATTTTGGTCAAGGTAATGATGCTGTCGGCTATCAAACTACCATGTATTTGTTTGCTGCCACCTTGGTATTTTTGTTGGTGATTACATTCGCCAGCACAAAAGAAAGAATTACCACGCCACAGCAAAAATCTTTAGGGTTATCTCAAGAACTCAAAGACTTAATGAAAAACTTACCTTTGATTGTTTTACCATTATTAGCCATGAGTTTATTTTTCTATTATCGCAACATTATCAGCGGGGCATTTTTCGTTTTAGTGATGGCAACAATGTGGTTCATTATCAAACGTTTTATCAAAACACCAACTGACAAATTATCAAGTACTCAGCTTGATATGGTTGACTTACTCACCAATAAACCTTGGCTAATACTGCTAGCGCTTGGCTTTCTCACTATGATGTTCAACGGCATTAAATACGGCGTTATCGCGTATTATTTCAAATATTACATTGGCGACGAATTGATGACCGGACAATATTTTGTGGCGCTATTGCTCGTGTCTATTTTAGGTGCGCTTTGCACTAATTACCTTGCTAAGCGCTGGGGTAAACCCCAACTATTAATTATCGCCTTGCTGACCAGTACATTATTTACCATTCCTTTCTTTTGGTTAGAAAGCGATCAAATAACTGCCATCTTCATTTTAGGCTGCTGTGCAGAGTTTTTTGCCGCTATGATTCCAACGCTATATTTCACTATGTTGGGTGATTCTGCTGATTACTCTGAATGGAAAAATAAACGCAGAGCTACAGGGTTAATTTATTCAGCAGGAACCTTTGTACAAAAGACCGGTGGAGGCTTTGCTGGAGCCTTAGTATTATTAGTCTTAGCTGGTTATGGCTACGATGGCATGGACTCAAGCACCATAGCAGCATCACTACAAGGGATGAAATTACTAATGAGCTGGATACCTGCAGCTTTTGCTGTACTCAGCGCGTTGTTAATATTGTTCTACCCACTGAGTAGTGAAACAAATAGCCAAATCGGTGATGAGCTTGAATTGCGCCGAAAAAATCGAGTAAACAATTGATCATTAACGGGTCTAGAGATTTAAAGTCCAACTATATATGATATTATTCAAAGCTTAGTTTTGACACTGAGTCTGAGAAACGAAAGGAAAATCATGGCGACCATTTACCAAGTATCTGAATTAGCAAAGGTATCACTTGCCACCGTTTCACGGGTGATGAATGGTAATGCGAAAGTCAGTGATAAAACGCGAGAAAAAGTTTTATTGGCAATGAAAGAACTTGGTTATCGACCAAATTCCATTGCTCAGTCATTGGCATCTAGCCGAGGCAATAGTATTGGCTTATTAGTGTCAGAACTGCATGGTGCTTTTTTTGGCGAAATGATGGCCGGTGTTGAAAGTGAGCTTAGGTCGGCCGGTAAGCACATTATTGTTACTACAGGTCACAGCATTGAAGAAAAAGAAAAAGAAGGTATTGAATTTCTTATTAGTAGAAATTGCGATGCTATTATCTTACATGTTGAAGCCGTTTCAGATGAATACTTAGAAGAATTAAGCAAGGGTAAAACACCCATTTTTATCATCAGCCGCTATGTCGAAAACCTTGCCGAACAATGTATTAGTTTAGACAATGAATTAGGCGGATACTTGGCAACAAAATCGTTGTTAGATTTAGGCCACACCGACATTGCTTGTATTGCCGGGCCACAGTACAAGTTTGATGCGAAAGCTCGCTTTGATGGCTATAAGCGAGCATTGGCAGAATATAATATCACTTTCAATGAAGAGCTTTTTTATAGCGCCGACTTTAAAGAAACCGGTGGTAGTGAAGGTATCGCACATTTAATGGCGCAACAGCAAAAATTTACCGGCTTAGTATGTGGTAATGATGAAATGGCCTCTGGTGCAATGAACTTTGCCCGTGAACGCGGTTTATCGCTACCTGAAGATCTTTCTGTTGTTGGTTTTGATGATGTTATTTTTGCTCGCTATATACACCCGAAATTAACCACCATATTAAATCCAGTCAATGAGATGGGTCGAATGGCAGCTAAATTGGTATTAAAACAGATATACCAAACCAAAGAACAAACAATTCAGCAGGTATTTAAACCTTCACTCATTGTGCGCGAATCTACGCAATTAATTAACCGCTAAATGTACTTGTTAGGCTTCATGCTATGAATACACCTGTCGATCAGAGCCAATGCCCATTATGCCAACAAAGCAATTTATGTGGCGTTAATGGCAAAGAAGCGTGTTGGTGTGTAAGTAGTGATATTAAACGCGAACTACTGGCGCAAGTACCTGAAGAACTCTCGGGGAAATCATGTGTTTGCCAGCAATGTATTGATAAATTCAATGCCGTAGAAATTATCAATAAGACTTAACAAGTACTGTGAAAGTGTTAGTATTATTCGTTCAGTAAGCTGCTTCAAACATGGAGTGTTCTATGTCACATACTCAACAAGACGTGGTATTTAATATCATCACTACGCCGCTCGGCGACCAACTAACATGGCGTTGGGAAGAGAAAATGTCAGCTTTATTAACTGAGTTTTCTTGGGAAAAAAAAGACCGTATTCTAATCACATTACGTGAACTATTCAGTGAAGAGTGGAATAAGAAAACTATCAAAAAAGCACCTTCACCATTGAAAGATGAACTAGGTGAACTCACTCATCTAAGCAAAGAACAACTAATATTTACTCGCCCTGCTTCTAATGAAACACCAGCCCTTGCTCTAATTTGGTGGCCTTGGGGTCATGGCGCAACCTATTCTATGCGAATAAAAGTATTAGATATTACTTATAGCGAAGCAGACCTTCAGCAAGCTCGAGCAAGTTTATTCGCCAAATTATTCAATCGTAATAAGATGAATTGAGCCCGAAACTCGCTTGTTAGCCGCGACAACTAAGCTACAATTATTGTTCAGGACTTCAAGCTCACAGGATGTTCAAATGATAACGCTAACACTTTACTTTGCGACCAATAGAAACCATATTGGTCAACGTTGGACTCCAGATAGTTACGGAAAAAACTTCAGTGCAGATCGCGCCAACAACCTACGTTTTGGCCATATAACTGTTGAAGCTAGTGCCAACAAAATAAAAGAATTCCTTAACAATAAAGTTAATAACCGTATTGGCGATGGTGAAGGGCTATCGGGTTATATTGAAGATAAGTTGCGTAAGAAAAATTCTATTACCGCTTATGAAGAGCCCTCTTCTTCATCAACCGATAAGCCACTTGCCTCAACCGCCGCTTTTCAAGCATTAAAAATACAAATGGAAGCACAACGTGACGTTGTTGTTTTCATTCATGGCTTCAATGTTGACTGGGTTGAAGCAGTTGCTTCTGCCATGTCATTAGAACTGATGTTAAATCGAAATTCATCAGACCAATCGAATATAAAAGATACCAGTGTTTTTCTTTTTTCATGGCCATCAAATGGCGATATGCTAAAGAATAAAGCCTACCTATCAGACCGCAGAGATGCGCGTGACTCAAGCATTGCAGTTGCAAGAGGCTTATTAAAGTTGCGTGACTTTTTAATGACATTAAGACCAAAACACCATGACCCAGCATTAGCCGAATGTGGCCAGCAACTACATCTACTTTGTCACTCAATGGGAAATTATGTTTTACAGCATACGCTGGCATCATTATATGAGCTTAATAACCAGAAACATTTACCGCAATTATTCCAGCATATTTTTATGTGTGCACCCGATGTTGATGATAATGTTTTTGAACTTGAACAATCGATGGCGAATGTGCAGCAATTAGCAAAGCAAATATCTGTTTACTATAACAACGGCGATATGGCGATGTATATTTCTGACTACACCAAAGGCAATATTGACCGATTAGGTCACAATGGTGCCGCTAGACCACAGCAATTACATAACAAAATTAAACAAATCAATTGTTCAGATGTTGTTGGCGGTATTACCGAGCATAGCTATTACTTATGGGCAACGGTTAATGATGACATAAGACAAAGTATTGATGGCGTTGCAAACGACGACGGTACTCGAAAAAGGAGAGTACACTCAGCACAAAGTTGGCGCTTAACATAAGTTTATATTTAGATGAAAGCCAAGTAATTTAAGAGTTGAAACTTGGCTTTTTTAAATAGAGCCACAAACCATTACCAACGACATTAGCCGTTAACGAGAAAGTGCACCCATATACTGGCAAAGTAACCTAACGCTATTACTGGCGTCCACTTCAAATGGCTGAAGAAGGTATACTGGCCGCGTGCTTGTCCCATAAGAGCTACGCCAGCTGCAGAGCCTATCGAAAGCAAACTTCCGCCTACACCTGCAGTTAATGTTACTAATAACCACTGCATTTGGCTCATATCTGGTTGCATTGACAATACAGCAAACATCACCGGAATATTATCAACAATAGCCGATAGTATACCAACGAGGATATTCGCTGTTGTTGGTCCTAGTTCGCCATAAATAAAGCTAGAGGTAAGTGATAAATAACCAATAAAGCCTAAACCTCCAACCGCAAGAATAACACCATAGAAAAAGAATAGGGTATCCCATTCAGCTTTAGCAATTTTATCAAAAATATCAAAATCATCTTCTACTTCATGACTTGTGGGGATGTCTGATTTATCAATATGTGTATTACCAAACTTGCGCAGATAATAGCCATAAAATTTAAGGTAAGCGAGCCCTGTCATCATGCCGAATACTGGTGGTAAATGGAGGAAGTTATGAAAGCTCACAGCGGTAACTATTGTCGCTAAAAATAAGCCAACAATAACCAAACCACCTTTTCTAATTTTAACTTGTTCGGCGGAAATCGCATCAGGTTTCCCCGGTGGCAAAGCAAATTGCATAATCAATGCTGGTATTAAGAAGTTAACTATCGAAGGTATAAATAATTTAAAAAATGTTTCAAACTCAATAAGACCTTTTTGCCAAACCATTAGCGTTGTAATATCACCAAACGGGCTAAATGCCCCGCCAGCGTTTGCCGCAACTACAATATTTACACAACCAATGGCAATGAATTTTGGTTGACCTTGCCCGACAGCAAGTATCACCGCGCACATAATTAATGCAGTTGTTAGATTATCGGCAATTGGCGAAATGAAAAAAGCTAAAATCCCTGTTAACCAAAATAATGCTCGATAACTAAAGCCCTTAATAATTAAGACATCCCGCAGAGCATCAAATACTTGCCGTTCTAACATAGAGTTTATGTAAGTCATGGCAACGAGCAAAAAGAAGAATAGCTCAGCATATTCTAAAAAGTTGTGCCTAATCGCCACTTCAGCTGAATGGGTATCACCCATTTGCTGGTATACCGCAGCAATTAATAACCAAATAAGCCCTGCTGCAAGTAACACGGGTTTAGACTTTCGCATGTGAAACTTTTCTTCAAAGATCACGAACACATATGCTAATGCAAATATCGCTAACGCAGCAAAACCAACCCAGTGCGAGGTTAATGAAATAGCTTGAGTTAGTGGTTCACTCGCAAAAGAGGGAAAGCTGACGAATACACTTAGTATTATTAATAATAACTTCACAACCAACTGCCTTTTACTTTACCAAGAACTCATATAACACTATTTTTTCATTTAAGGCTTGGAGTTTAAGATTCTCCAGTATTACTACCGCCTATTTTTGGTGCGTGCTGAATAATACGATCAGCTAAGCGAGAAAACGGTAAACTCTGCAACCAAACTTTACCATGGCCAGATAGTGTCGCAATAAACATCCCTTCACCGCCAAACAACATACTTTTTAAACCTTTGGTCATTTCAATATCATAATCAATACCATCACTAAAGCCGACTAAACATCCGGTATCAACTCGCAAGATTTCACCATTTAGCTCTTTTTCAATGATAGTACCACCTGCATGTAAAAATGCTAAACCATCACCTTCAAGTCGTTCTAAAATAAAGCCCTCACCACCAAAAAAACCGCTACCTAAGCGCTTATTAAACGTAATATCTATTTTTGTACCTAATGCCGCACATAGAAAAGCATCTTTTTGACAGGTAACACCACCACCAATATCAGCAAGATCGACACTAATAATAGACCCAGGGTATGGTGCAGCAAATGCTACGGTTTTGCGGTTATTATCATGGTTAGTAAAGTGAGTCATAAATACTGACTCCCCCGTCATCATACGTTTTCCTGCCGAAAACAGCTTACCCATTATGCCTTGGTTAGCGTCTGAGCCGTCACCCATTTTCGTTTCAAACTCAATGCCATCTTCCATGTAATTCATCGCGCCAGCTTCAGCAATGACAGTTTCATCTCGGTCTAGCTCAATTTCTACCATCTGCATTGACTGACCAATAATTTTATAATCTATCTCATGGCTTCTCATTGTCTTTCCTTGTTGATTGCAAACATAAAGTACTATCAAAGCAAATTACTGCTCTATTGGCTAGTAAAGGCTCATATTAGACATGAATTTTTACATTTATCAGTGAACATTTTTATTTATAAACTGTCTATAATTCAACTCATTGAATATCCATATAAAGCTGCAAAGCTTTTTAACATGAAGATCAGGAAGTACATAGCATGTCAAAAATAACAACATTAATAATAGGCTTAGTAACAACACTCATATTTACGTTTGCACTTCCCAGTCAAGCAATGAAATTTGAGGAAGGCAAACACTATACCGTCGTTGCTGAAAAGAAAACCTTATCGCCTGAGCTAAGTGAATACTTTTCTTATTATTGCCCTTCGTGTCGTGCATATGAACCGTACCTTGAGAGTTTTAAAAAAGTAATGCCAGAGCAAGCAACCTTCAACAAAGTTCATGTAGATTTTATGAGCCAAACCTCAGCTGAAATTCAATTCATGCTAAGTAAAGCGCTCATCATTGCTGAAAAAACAGGCGTTGATAGTAAGTTTTCTCCTGCTGTTTTTAAATATTTACAAACCGATAGAGCAACAATTAACAATGAAAAAGACATTCGTAATATTTTTGTTTTAAGCGGTGGTGACGCCAAAAAGTTTGATCAAGGTATGAAGAACTTTTCTATCATTGGACAAGCTAAAAGAGAGAAAAAAATACAAGATAAGCTTTCAAAGAATCGTCAACTTACTAGCGTGCCAACTATGGTCGTTAATGGTAAGTATTTGATCGACAGTAAGTCACTAGATAAAAACAACTTCTTTTCTGAATACAATGAGTTAGTCGCGTATTTATTTACTCTTTAACTCCGATATAACTTACACGTTATCTGATATTAGTTATTGTCAGAAATATAAAAAACCGAATAATAATTCGGCTTTTTCAGTTTTAATTTTAATTTTAATTTTAATTTCAGCGATAGTAAATTAACGGCGATGAGGCTTGTTAGGCTTAGCTTTCTTTTTATCACCAAATGCCTGTTGTCGACCGTGCTTCTTTTGTCGACCTAAGGTGTTTTTGCGTACCGGGGCATCTGTTTTTGTTAAATCAGGTTCATAGCCAGGAAACCATTGCTGCATTAAACGGTTATCAAGCACTTCTTCTACGGCTTCAAGCAGCCATGTTTCTGATGGGCTCATTAGCGAAATCGCTAAGCCATCATTACCTGCGCGGCCCGTACGTCCAATACGATGAATATAATCTTCAGCAATATAAGGTAGTTCATAGTTAATTACGTAACGTAAGTCACTAATATCAATACCACGTGCAGCAACATCTGTAGCCACTAACGCCCGAGTTTTCCCGGCTTTAAATTCAGCAAGTGCTTTATCACGCGCCCCTTGCGATTTATCACCATGTATTGACTGAGTTTTAACACCGTCTTTGCACATTTCCTTTGCTAGCTCGTCCGCACCTTGCTTTGTACGAGTAAAAATAAGCACTTGCTGCCAATTTTTTGAACCGATAAGAAATGAGGTCAATTCACGTTTTCGGTCACTATCAACGGTATAAACTATTTGTTCAACCTTGGCGGCAACTGTATTTCTTTCACTTACTTCAATAAGTTCAGGTTCATTAAGTAAGGTTTTGCTTAGCTTAAATATTGCATCATCAAAAGTCGCTGAAAATAATAGTGTTTGCCTTGTTGGTGGCAATCTATTAAGAATTCGATCTATTTCATCTTTAAAGCCCATATCTAGCATTCTATCGGCTTCATCAAATACGATGGTTTCAAGGTGAATCAATAAAACACTGCCATTAATGATATGGTCTAACAGCCTTCCTGGCGTCGCAACTAAAACATCTACGCCTTGTTCGATTGCTGCTATTTGCGGTTTAATGCTAACACCACCGTATGCAACAGCAATATTGAGTTCTGTATTTTCCGCATAGCGTACAAAGCTTTTATATACTTGTTGTGCAAGCTCGCGGGTTGGCGTTAATACTAATGCACGAATGGGCCTTTGAGCTGGAATATTCTCGCCTAAGCGCTGTAAAATGGGTAAAGCGAAGGCCGCTGTTTTTCCAGTACCTGTTTGTGCTCCGGCCATAATATCTTTATTGGCAAGAATTGCGGGGATTGCTTGCTGCTGAATAGGAGTTGGTTGTTCGTAACCTAATGCTTTAACAACATCAGTAAGCGATTTATCTAGGGCTAATGAAGAAAAACTCATCGTAATTTATCGCTTCTTTTTCGATTGTTGCTGTTTAAGATCATGCTCAAGTTCGTCAGGATAATACACTAATCCTTGCTCATTCTGACTTGGGAAAACTACCACAGCAAGTTCGTCATCTGCTAGGCCATGCGACCAGCGGCTAAACCACTTATTGAGCGAAATAGCTTCTGGCTTGCACTCTTGCCATTCATCTGTTGCCCAAGCTTCGGAAAACTCTTGGTTTGGCCATACAGGTACACAGTCTTCTTCTTCCGTGTTGAGCATAACGCAGCCGTGTTCATCAGTTAGTATCCACAGTTGATTATTCTCAACGACTTCTTTTAAAAAGTATGTTGCGCGTTGTGCATCATCCATCTGCAGTATTTGCTTTATTCTTGCTTGCTCTAACACGGTTTTTCCTATGAAAAATGAAACTAGGTAATAGTAAGTCTATTCTACAAAAATTTGCATCTCTTCGCCGATTTGTTTGCGCATTTCCATTAATTTTTTCGCACTTTCATGCTGCTTTATATCAGCTTCAGTCTCAGGAACCCACTGTGGTACGTGTTCAGACTGACCATTTTGATCAACAGCAACCATAATAACAATACAGTGCGTGGTTAAGCGGCGATTTAATGACTTCGGATCACAAGCATTAACTTCTAATGCAATATGCATAGAAGAATTTCCGGTATAAATAACTTTTGCTTCTACTTCCACTAGGCTTCCAACATGAATTGGCGCAACAAAGCGAATACCACCTGCATAAGCTGTTACACAATATCTGCCACTCCAACCGGCAGCACATGCGTAAGCAGCTAAATCTATCCACTTCATTACTGCACCACCATGCACTTTACCACCAAAATTAACATCTTGTGGTTCAGCTAAGAATCGAAGCGTTATATCGCGTTGAGGTTGGTTCATTTATTTTCCTATTAAATTAATTTACTAGGGAAGTCTAATCAATAGAGCTCGAAGCTTACAATACCTAGTGTTTAGAGGTACATTACCATCTGTTATGTCATAGTTAAAATTATAAAGGTAAACCATGAAAATTTGGGTTGATGCTGACGCCTGTCCAGTGGTAATAAAAGAGATATTATTTCGTGCAGCAGAACGTACACAAACACCAACGACCTTATTAGCCAATCACTATTTGAAAACACCACCGTCCAAAGTAATCAGTTTTATACAGGTAACTTCAGGTTTTGATGTTGCTGATGATGAAATAGTAAAACGAGCTGCGCCAAAAGATTTAGTGATCACCGCCGATATTCCATTAGCTGCAGAAGTTGTTGAAAAAGGCTGTTTGGCACTTAATCCTAGAGGCGAACTCTATACAGAAAGTAATATTCGTCAACGACTCAATATGCGTGATTTTATGGATACTATGCGTTCAAGCGGCGTAGATACAGGTGGTGCTCCACCAATCAGCCAAGCTGATCGACAAGCCTTTGCTAATAACCTTGATAAACTGCTAGCTCAACGCTAAAACAAAAATGCCAACTCTAGGTTGGCATTTTTTATGGTTGTATTACTTAGCTGGGCTTGGATTAATACGACGACCGCCGCCACTGTTACCACTTGGTTTTCCGGGACTATTCGCATAAGGGTTGCTGCTACTGCTATTACCCGTATGGCGTCTATTTTTACCTGTAGGTTTATGGCCTCGTGCATTATCACCCGAGCGTTGACCATCTTTATGTTCAGGCTTATCAGTTTTAAACTTTTTCGGCTTTTTAGCTTTTAATGCTCGTAATTTACGAGATGCTGGCAGCGCATGCACCGGTTCAAAGCCTTCAACAATTTCTCGTGGTATATGTGTTTGGATCACATGTTCGACATCATTTAATAAATCTATTTCATCTCCACAAACCAATGATACTGCATGACCACTCGCTCCAGCTCGGCCTGTACGACCAATACGATGCACATAATCTTCTGGGACATTAGGCAACTCAAAGTTAACAACTTGAGGTAACTGGTCAATATCTATGCCACGTGCAGCAATATCAGTAGCGACTAAAACGCTAATAGTACCGTCTTTAAAGTTCGCTAATGCTTTGGTTCGGGCACCTTGGCTTTTATTACCGTGAATAGCTGCCGCGCTTATGCCTGACGCATCTAATTGTTTGGTTAATTTATTCGCACCATGCTTTGTTTTCATAAACACAATAACTTGTTGCCAATCATGAGTTTTAATCAAGTGCGTTAACAATGGCGCTTTTTTATTTTTATCTACCGAGTAGATTAGCTGTTCAACAGTTTCTGCTGTCGTATTTTTTGGACTAACAGATATTTCTACAGGATTATTTACTAAGCCTTTAGCTAGTTCACGAATATCCGGGCAAAATGTTGCGGAGAAAAGTAAGTTTTGACGGTTCTTTGGTAGCAACGATAAAATTTTCTTAATATCACGTAAAAAGCCCATATCTAACATTCTATCGGCTTCATCTAGTACAAGTATTTCTAGTTGATTAAATCGAATAGCATTTTGATTGTATAAATCTAACAAACGACCAGGTGTTGCTACTAGAATATCGACACCTTGACGCAGACGTGTCATTTGAGGATTAATTTTCACCCCACCGAACACTACTGTCGACTTAAGCGGTAAATGCTTACCGTACATTTCCACATTTTCAGCTATTTGTGCTGCAAGTTCGCGCGTCGGAGTAACAATTAAGGTTCTTGCTTGATTAGCACGAACTTTATCGCCCTTTGATAAAATTTCTAAAATAGGTAATGTGAAACCAGCTGTTTTACCTGTGCCTGTTTGCGCCGCAGCCATAACATCTTTACCGGCTAATACAGCAGGAATTGCCTGAGCCTGAATAGGTGATGGATCGGTATAACCTTTTTCAGCAATAGCTTTTTGAATTGGAGCAGAAAGGCCTAAATCGGTAAAACTCATAGAATATACTCTTTTTTGCAGGGGTTTGAGCAAGTGTCAAACAGCGGTGCAGAATACAGTATAGATGGTCTCAGTGCAATAATAGTACTCGCTCTTCATATTAAATTAAGAACTAAATCACACTGAACTCTGAAAGGGTATGTTATTCAGCTAAGGCTGGCTCAGTCATTGTTTTATAACAGAACTGATAACCTTTAGATCGTACTGATTGTATCAATGATGTTGGTAACCCTACGGCCTTTAGTTTGTTTCTAATTCTAGCTACTTTGATATCAATAGAACGATCTACACCGTCGTAGTCTGCTCCTTTTAAAACTTTAAGTATGACCTGACGAGAAACCACACTTTTGTGCTTAGTGGCAATAAAATAGAACAATTCATACTCTTCTTGAGTTAAACCTAATGAGTTTGCTTGATAAAAACAATCCGTATAGGCTGGTACAAACTTTAGTTCGCCAAACTCCAAAATATCAGCAGGCTCATAATTACTAGGCCTGACACCCAGTCGTTTTATTCTTTGATATAACACTTCAAATGGCACAGTTTTAAGTACGAAATCATCGGCACCAACCTCAAAACATTTTATTTCAGCCAACGAGTCATCATTACCTGTAATGAAAATTATTGGACGTTGGTAGAATTCGCGTAGTTGTTTACAGACCTCATAGCCATTAATATCAGGTAAACCTATATCCAATAAAATCAAATCCGGAAAAGTATTTATTACCTTACGTAAAGCGGCTGAGCCATTAAAAACTTGCGTGACCCCAAAACCTTTACTTTCCAACTGATTTTTTAAAGTAAGAGACACCAAGTTATCATCTTCTATAATCAATATTTCTTTCATGATGGCGCTCCATAATCCTTCAAGTAAATACCTCCAAAAGACATGTATATTTTAAGTCTTTCGAACTACTTGTTTATATATTGATTTTCCTCCTTTTATCTTCACACAACAATACTGAAAACAGGAATAATTGTATCTGTTATGTAACTCACAGGTCGTTAGATCACATTGTAAGTTTATTAAGATTTCGAGCTCAGCTAAGTTTATTATTTTTTGCACAACGAAAAAACCCGTAACATAAGTTACGGGTTTTAAAATGATGGTGGAGGGAGGTGGATTCGAACCACCGAAGGCTGAGCCGTCAGATTTACAGTCTGATCCCTTTGGCCACTCGGGAACCCCTCCACAGGGCCGAAAATCCAGATTTAACCAGATTTTCTGAAAAGAAGCCTAGCAATGTCCTACTCTCACATGGGAACTCCCACACTACCATCGGCGCTAACACATTTCACTACTGAGTTCGGAATGGGATCAGGTGGGGCTATGTCGCTATTGTCGCTAGACAAAAAAGTTACAATCTGAGAAAGCAACGTGCACGGATGCACTAATGTCGATAATGTTCATGAATGAACGTTTTTATCGACGATATAAATACAATTCTTATTCAATTCTTTATGTACGTGTCACTCTATTGAGTGTTGTCAAACTTACCTACAAAACCACTTGGGTGTTGTATGGTTAAGCCTCACGGGTAATTAGTATTGGTTAGCTCAATGCCTCGCAGCACTTCCACACCCAACCTATCAACGTTGTAGTCTCCAACGACCCTTTAGGGAGCTTAAAGCTCCAGTGAGAACTCATCTCAAAGCCTGCTTCCCGCTTAGATGCTTTCAGCGGTTATCAGTTCCGAACGTAGCTACCGGGCAATGCTATTGGCATAACAACCCGAACACCAGCGG